>Ga0080064_1000878_pt1 | contig 70439 bp, 62 predicted proteins | sample Subgrocontami54m_FD_69260 | JGI IMG/M metagenome (GOLD analysis project Ga0080064, IMG submission 69260) | Subsurface groundwater microbial communities from S. Glens Falls, New York, USA - GMW46 contaminated, 5.4 m (SPADES assembly) (version 2) ...
CGTGACGTACAGTCGCCAATCATCTTCACCCCCTTCACCGATCCAACCACCATCGACACCGCTGCCCTGGCGCGTTTCATCACGGACGTCTACCGCGACGCGGGCGTCACGCCGGACGACATCCAGACCGGCGCGACGATCGTGACGGGCGAGGCGGCAACGAAGGTCAATGCCGCGGCGATCGCCGCACTCTTCGCCGAGCAGGCCGGCAAGTTCGTCTGCGCCACCGCAGGCCCCAACCTCGAAGCGGCTATGGCCGCCTACGGCTCGGGCGCGGTGGGACGCTCCGTGCGTCGCGAGCGAGGCGTGGATCAAGTCGTGCTGAACATCGATATTGGCGGCGGCACGGCCAAGCTCGCGGTCTGCCGCAACGGGCGAGTGATCGAGACCGCCGCCATCAACGTCGGTGCCCGGCTCGTGGCGCTCGACGACCAGGGGCGGCTGGTGCGCGTGGACCTCGCGGCGAAGGTGATCGCGGACTCCCTGGGGCTGAAGCTGGTCCTTGGCCAGCGCCTATCGGAGGTGAGTCAGATCAAGATCGCCGACGCGCTTGCCGACCGCATCGCCCAGGTGGCGGCGCGCGGCCCCCTCGATCCGATGACCGAGCGGCTCATGATCACGGGCCCCCTTTCGTACCAGGGGCCGCTCGATGCGATTCGTTTCTCGGGCGGGGTCGCGGAGTACGTCGACGGCGGTGAGAAGCGCAGCTTCGGCGATCTTGGCCCACCGCTCGGCCGGGCGGTGAAAACGCGCATCGAACGGCTCGGGTCGCCGATTGAGACGGCTGAGCAGCGGATTCGCGCCACCGTCATCGGCGCGGCGCTCCACACTGTCCAGGTCACCGGCAATACGGTGCTGATCACGAAGCCGTCGCTCCTCCCGAGGCGCAACGTGCGAATTGTGGCGCCGGACCAGCCGGGCGAGACCTTTACGGTAGACCAGGTGCGCGCGGCGATCGATCACGCAATGCGGCGGGTCGACGTGAGCGAGGGAGACGATTCGGTCGCGTTGTCATTCCGTTGGCGCTTCGAGCCCTCTTACGACGTGCTGAAAACGATGGCGCTCGGGATCGCCGCCGCACTTCCGCGCACCATCGCGCTCCGCCTGCCGGTCATCATCGTGTACGACGTGGACATCGGCGGTGCGATGGGCAATCTGCTCGAGAAGGAGGTCATCCCCGGCGCTGACCTCATCTCGCTCGACGAGCTGCATCTGGGCGACCTGGACTACGTGGACTTCGGCACTGAGATCGAGGATACCCACGTCATCCCCGTGGTCGTGAAGTCGCTCGTGTTCGCCACGGCCCGCCAGCTCGCCTCTGGCCTCGTCCGCGACGTCGAGCCCGACGAGCCGACCGCCGGCGATCACCCCCGCGGCGAGGCCCCCAACCGCAACTGAGCCAGTCGCGTCAGCCGATAAGGCCAAGCGTCAGCGCGGCACGATCGCGTACGCAGCAGGCTGCGACCGGTCGCAGGTCTACCCCTGCACACCGCGCCAGCGGCAAACAACGCTTGCCGCATGAGTAAATCGTCATGAGGGGAGGCTGAGATACGCGTATCCTAGCTATCACCATCTAGCTAGCTGGCTGCTAGGCTAGAGCTTGGCTGGAGTTATGTTGCCACAACCCCCATCGACCACGCTTACCATCCTTCGAGGTCAAACGAGTGCCTGCTTGCCTACCGCTTGCGATTCCTCGCGGCCGGCGATCTCTCGTGTCGCGTCACCATGACCAGCCGAGACGAGGTCGGGGACTTGGGACGTGCGTTCGACCACCTGGCCGACGCATCGGCAGAACGAACGGCGGCGCTGGAAGCGTCGCTCGCCGATTCCGCGCTGGTCGCGGCGATCGTCGCCGCCTCCCAGGATGCCGTCGTCAGCAAAGACCTCGCGGGGGTCGTGACCTCCTGGAACCCGGGGGCGACCCGGCTCTACGGCTATACCGCGGAGGAGGCGATCGGCCAGCGGGTCAGTTTCCTCTTCCCGCCGGGCTTTGAAGAAGAGGACCGGCTCGCCATGGCCGTCTTGCGCCGCGGGGAGAGCATGGAGCCCATCGAGTCGAAGCGGGTCCGCAAAGGTGGCGAGCTGATCGACGTCTCGATCTCCCTCGCCCCCATCCGCGATGGCGGCGGCGCCGTGGTCGGCGGCGCGATCATCGAACAGGACATCCGACGCCGGGTGCTCGTGGAGCTGGCGCTGGCCGAGCGGACGCGCGAGCTCGAAGCCGCGGTGAAAGAGCTCGGATCGTTCAGCTACACGATATCGCACGACCTCCGGGCCCCGATACGTGCGCTGGATGGCTTTTCCCGGATCCTCATCGACGAACACGCGTCAGAGATGTCGGATGAGGCTCAGCGCTATCTGCACCTGGTTCGGTCGAACGCCGAGCAGATGGGCCATCTAGTCGATGACCTTCTCGCCTTCTCGCGCCTGAGCCGCCAGGCGCTCGAAAAACAGCTCGTCGATCCAGCCAGCATCGCCCGCGGGTTGCTGGACGACCTGCTCCGCGACCGGGAGAACCGACAGATAGACGTTTCCATCGGAGATCTTCCGTCCTGTTGGGCCGACCCTGCCCTCTTACGTCAGGTGTTCGCGAACCTGTTGGGGAACGCGGTCAAGTTCACCGGTCAGCGGGAGATCGGCAGCATCGAAGTCGGCAGCCGGATCGAGAACGATGAAACCGTGTATTTCGTCAAAGACAACGGGGCCGGATTCGACATGAAATATGCCAACAAGCTGTTTGGCGTCTTCCAGCGCCTGCATCGCGCCGCTGATTTCGAGGGGACCGGTGTTGGACTCGCGATTGTCCAGCGCATCGTCGTCCGACATGGGGGGAGCGTGTGGGCAGAGGCTGAGGTCGACAAGGGCGCGACGTTCTCATTCACTCTGGGAGGCACCAATGGCGTGGGAGAGTAACGACGGGATCCTCCTGGTCGAGGATAACCCCAATGATGAAGAGCTCACGATCCACGCGCTCAAGCGGCACAACATCACCAACCCCATCCACGTCGCGCGGGATGGGGTGGAGGCTCTGGACTTCATATTTGGGACTGATGCAGGGCCCGGCCACAGCGGTTCACTGGCGCCCAGGGTCATCCTCCTGGATCTCAAGCTCCCACTCATCGACGGCCTGGAGGTGCTGCGGCGCCTCAAAACGGACGAGCGCACCCAGAGTATTCCTGTCGTCGTGATGACGTCCTCGGCAGAAGATAGCGACCTGGCGGAGAGCTACAAACTGGGGGCGAATAGCTACATCGTCAAGCCGGTCGACTTCGCTCAGTTCAGCGAATCCATCCGCCAGGTCGGCATGTACTGGACGCTGCTGAATCGGCCGCGAAACGCCTAGCGTGAAGGCCGGCGGAAGGAAACCATGAGCGTGCCAATCAGCGTCATCATCCTCGAGGACCGAAGCTCGGATGCCGAGCTGATGGCGCATGAGCTGCAGCGGGCGGGCTTCGACCTCACCTGGGAACGGATCGACACAGAAGCGGGGTTCCTCGAGCGGCTGGAGTCCCACCCAGATGTGATCCTCGCGGATTACTCGCTCCCAGGGTTCACCGCGATGGCGATGCTGCGGCTCCTCCAGGATCGAGGTCTGGACATCCCCTTCATCGTGGTCACCGGCTCTCTCAGCGAGGAAGAATCCGTCGAGTGTTTGAAACGCGGCGCCGCGGACTATCTGCTGAAGGATCGATTGCAGCGGCTGGGGCCGGCGGTTACGCGGGCGTTGCACGAGAAGGCGATGCGCGAGGAGCAACGGCGGGCCGAGCGCGCCCTTCAGGAGAGCGAGCGGCGATTCCGGCTGCTCGCAGAGAATGCGCAGGACGTCATCTATCGCTTCCGGGTTTTGCCTTCAATTGCGATCCAATACGTGAGCCCCTCAGTAACCCTCATCACCGGCCACACGCCGGCGGAGCTCTACGCCGCGCCGGGCCTCCTCGCTGCGCTCGTCCACCCCGATGACCGAGGCATTCTCGATACGATCCGAACGTCTCCGAGCGCGCTCGGAGAGCAGCTTTCCGTCCTCCGCTGGATTCGCCAAGACGGGTCCATCGTCTGGACCGAGCACCGAGACGTTGTCGTCTACGGTGACGGCGGCAATATGGTCGCCATCGAGGGCATCGCTCGCGACGTGACGGAACGGAAGGAAGCCGAAGCGCTCCTGGGCAAGAGCCAGGCGAGCCTTCTCGAGGCCAATCAACAGCTTCAGCATGCGTTGGCAGACCTGAAGGCGGCGCAGGAGCAGACCATCCACCAGGAGCGTCTCCGCGCGCTGGGCGAGATGGCCAGCGGCATCGCCCATGACTTCAACAATGCTCTCGCGCCGATTCTCGGCTACAGCGAGCTGCTGCTCGTACGTCCCGAGGACTGGGATGATCAGGAGCGCAGGAAGGCCTACCTGCAGCTCATCATGACGGGCGCCTCAGATGCGGCGAAGGTAATCGGCCGACTCAAGGCGTTCGCTCGTCCGGACGACGAGGATGAAACATTCCAGCCAATCGAGCTCACTGTGCTCGTTGAGCAGGTCGTTGCCCTCACCCAACCGCGGTGGAAGGACCAGGCGCTGTTGAGCGGTCGCACCATCCACGTGCAAACGCTGCTGCAACCCATACCGGCCGTGACGGGACACGAGTCCGAAATCCGCGAAGCGCTCACGAACCTCATGTTCAATGCGGTCGATGCGAGCTCCGATGGCGGGACCATTACCGTGCGCACGTATTTGGAAGATGGCAAGGCCATCATCGAGGTCAGCGACACCGGGGCCGGCATGCCGGAGGAGGTACGCAACCGTTGCCTGGAGCCGTTCTTCTCTACCAAGGGCGAGCACGGGACGGGGCTTGGATTACCGATGGTGTACGGCATCGTCAAACGGCACGGCGGTACGCTGGACATCGCAAGCGCCCCTGACCAGGGCACAACCATCAAGCTGGGCCTGCCAATCGCGCGGCCGGCACAAGCTGCTGGCCATGCTCCCGCACCCCGCTCCTCAACAGCTCGGCTCCATGTACTCGTCGTGGATGACGAGCCGCACGTTCTCAATGTTCTCGAGCAGTATCTGTTGCAGGATGGCCATACCGTGGAGACGGCCACCAACGGACGCGAAGGACTGGAACGCTTTCGCGCGGGCCGGTTCGATCTCGTCATGACCGACCGAGCGATGCCCGAGCTCGTTGGAGATGAGCTGGCCACGGCCATCAAGCGGGAGGCGCCGATGACGCCGGTGATTCTTATTACCGGATTTGGCGGCCTGATGCAGGCCGAGGGGGACAAACCTCCCGGTGTGGACCTCGTCGTCAGCAAGCCCATTCGGCTGGCAACTCTGAAGGAGGCCATCGCCACGGTCACGGTGGCTCCCGCGCTGCCCGAGGAATCATCCCGGCGAGACCGGCGGGTCAGTGACGCCGCGATCCATGTCGCGGCGGTCTAGAAACACGGTGCTCGTCGGCACCTCATGACGGAACCTTCATGACTTCCCTCGCCCACGCCCGTAGGGTGTGAATAGGCGCCGGCTCGGTCGGCAACTCGATGGGCGTGGAAAAGTAATGACCAAACTCAACCGTGCAGACATCTGTGCGCAGTCACTGCGCGCATCGATCGTCGTGCAGCCGGCGGTGGGCCTGACGGAAATGGCGCCCCCGCCGCGAAGTCATCGACCGCTAGCCGCCGGCGCGCTGCGCTTCGTCCTCGTGACGACGGGCATCGTGCTCCTGGCCTATGCGGGCGCCTTGCAGACTGGTTGGCTTTCAACGAGCAAAGGAGCGTTGCCCGCGCCGGTAGCGCTGCAGCTCACGGCGCCGCTCCAGGACGCGGACACTCTCAGGCTCGCCCCGAGCGAGGATCCGGCGCCAGCGCTCGAAGGGCTCGCGAGCGACGCGGCGGCCGCCTTCGATGCAGATTTGTCATTGACCCTCGACCTGGCCAGTCCCATTGCGAGGGAAGGGAACACAGGTAGCGAACGACCTCCGACCGACCTTACGGGGCCCCGCCGCGCACAAGTCCCGGCCACCGGTCACGAGGCCTCATCAAGCCCGGACATCGCCAGCTGGCTCTCGATCCCGGCGATCGACCTGGAGGCGTCCGTCGTCGCTGGGGGAGCGGTCCCGAACGCGGCTGGCGAGCCGGAATGGCAAACGCTGCCCTTCGTGGCCGTCCATTACGCCAACGACACCGCGCTGATTGGCGCTTCAGGTAATGCCGTCATCGCTGGTCACGTGGTGACGCTTGACCAGGGGAACGTATTCCGGAACCTGTACCGCGTCGTTCCCGGCAACCGAGTAGCGGTGCGTGTGGAGAGCGGCGCGATCTTTGCCTACGAGGTCAGTAGCGTTCGGCTCGTTTCGCCCGGCGCCATCGAAGTGATGGATGGCACACGCGATCCGGAGCTCACGCTGATCACGTGCGGCGGTGCGTTCGACCAACGCACCCGCAGCTTCGACCAGCGACTCGTCGTCGTCGCGCGGCTGCTGGGCTCCGCCAGCGCGTAGAGCGCCTCGGCCGGCACGCCAGCGCCTCTCGACGGCATTCGGTCGAGGGGCGAAACAAGAGATCCCCGGTTTCCACAGATGGGAGATTCACATGTTCAAGCCAAGTGCGAAGGCTACGCGGGCAACGCTCCTCAGTCTCGTCGCCTCGATGGTGGTCTTCGCAAGCGCCCCCGGCAGCGGACTGGCTCAAACCGCTCCGACCCTGGGCAACGCCGCGGCGTTTGCTGTCCTCGCCGGCTCGACGGTTACCAACACCGGGCCCACGACGATTCGCGGTTCGCTCGGCGTCAGCCCGGGCAGCGCAGTGACGGGCATCCTGGCCACGAGCGTGACGAACGGCTCGATCCAGGCGGGCAATGCCGTGGCTGCACAAGCCCAGCTGGGTGTGACCGCCGCGTATGACAACTTAGCGAGCCAGCCGTGCACGTCGACCTTTCCAACTCAGGCCTTTGGCAACCAGACCCTCACTCCGGGCGTCTACTGCTTCACCTCGGCCGCTCTACTCACCGGGCCGCTCGTGTTGGACGCACAGAATAATCCCAACGCTGTTTGGGTCTTCAAGGTTGCGAGCGCAATCACGACAGCGACAGGCTCCTCCGTGTTGGTGACCAACGGTGGGGCACCGTGCAACGCGTTCTGGCAGATTGGCAGCTCGGCGACGCTCGGGACGACGACCGCCTTCTCAGGCAACATCCTCGCGCTGACGAGCATCACCTTGAATACCGGCGCGACCGTGTCAGGTCGCACCCTGGCGCGGAACGGGGCGGTAACGATGGACTCGAACAGCGTCAACACCGACACCTGCGCCGCGTTCACCCCACCGCCGCCAGCGAACACGGCGACCTCCACGTCGGTACCCGTGAATACGGCGACCTTCACGCCCATCGCGGCCTCGACGTCTACTCAAACCCGAACGATCGTTCCGCCTCTCGCCACGGCCCCAACGGGCACCACCTCCCCGGCAACGCCGGCAGGGTCTTCCACCCCATCGGCGTCATCCCCGGCCCCGACCGGGACGCCGGGACCGACTGGTTCGGTTGAGGTCTCGCCGACTCCGTCAGCCGCGGTAACGAGCCCAGCCGCCCCGGGCACTACGCCAGGTGCGACAGAAACCCCCGGTGCGTCCGCAACGAACACGGTGGCCGCGACACCTCCCGCAGAAGCTTCTGTAACGCCCGTAGTGTCTGCCACCGGCACGCCAGCAACGGGTGGGGGGATCTTCCCCTTCTTGCTCTCAGCTCCTGCCACAACGGCCGCGGAAACGTCTGCTACGCCGTCGGCACCCGGCTTTGGCCCTCCCTTGCTGCTCCTTCCCCCGCCGCCGCCACTGTTCCCGCCTCCCTTCGTGCCGCAGCCGTTCGGTCCTCCGCCATCATTCGGTCCCGTGGCGCCTTTCGCCCCAGGCGCGAGCGCCGCCCAGCCGGCACCGTTCTTCCCGCCCCCTCCGGGCGTCGCGGGCCCGGTCGCTGGCACACAGGTGGTGCTCCCTCCTCCGGCTCTGGCCCAGGTAGCTGGTGAGCGAGTAGCGCTGCAGACGGAAATGCCAGAGGAGCTGATCGCGCTTATCCCCGAAGAAGCGCCTGAGCTCCAGCCAGAGGAAGCAGCCGAGATAGGGGTGTTCGCGCAGATCGGACGCCCAGCTCAGCTGCCAAATACAGGTACTGGCGAAGGCTCTCCTGTGGGCGTACTGGCCCTCCTCGGTGGAATCTCACTTGTGCTCGGGCTCGCCGCCCGGCGCCGGACGCTCAGAAATTGAGCGTATTGATGACCTTCTGACTCATACGTACCGGATAGGTGCGAGACCTTGAGCCAATCGAACGCCACCACCCAGAGCATCGACCATAGCATGGAACGTAGTCGGGAAGGGACTTGAGGGGACAGCGATGTCTCTGCGGTGATGGACCCATTGTTGCGCGGCAGTGCAGTCCGCCCACGCGGTGGGTCTGTGGCGGCCGGCGCCCAAATCCCGGGTTGGCATGAGCCGGCTGGTTGCACGTCCGAGCGTCGGCGGGACGGGGGGGCGCGATGAGTCTTCGCGCCAGCATTATTCTCCTCGTCCTGGCTGCAACTCTGCCGCCCCTAATGGCAATTGGCTGGTTGTTGGTGCAGCAGCGAGACGTCGAAGCAGCCCGAGCTGAATCCCAACTGCTGGGACATGGCCAGGGGATCGCGGAGAATCTGGAAGACCGGATTGGCGGCACCGGACAACTCCTGTTCGGACTCGCCCGGGTGCCCATGCTGGAAAGCGGCGACAAGGCCGCCTGCTCGGAGTTCCTCGCCGATGTGCTGCGGGAACATCCGCAATACACCGGAGTCCTGACCATCCTCCCAAACGGCGAGGTCTTCTGCGACTCGCTGCGCACCGGTCGCGAGCTCAACGTGACGGATCGCGACTACTTCCAGCGGGCAATGCGATCGGACAGGACCGTCGTCGAGCCGGTATTCGGGCGACTCACGGGAATCGCGGTATTACAGATCGCCTATGCCGCGCGGGGTACTGACGGACAGGTGAAATATGTGCTGCTCGCCTCGCTGAACCTCGATCAATTCACGCGCTCCGTCGTCCCTGCGTTGCCCTATCCCGGGATGCTGGTGCACATCTGGGACCGCCAGGGGACGGTTATCGCTCGCCAGCCTGAATCTGGCTCCATTCCGGTGGGCGCGCCGTACGCCGATGCAATCAGCGCTACGCTCGTGCTCGCAACCGGCGATGGCGAAAGCCGCACGATGACGATTGACGATCCACCCGCGATCTTGTCCGTCGCAACACTGCCGCGCACCAGAGACACGGGTTTACGACTCATATTAGAAGCGCCGCGTGCGGTAGTCATCAGCCGGGCGGACCGCGAAATTGCCAAATCGTCACTCTTCCTGCTCGGACCCGGGCTCCTGGCGTTAATCGGTGCGGCACTCCTGGCCGAGTTTGCCATCCGTCGGCAGGCAATGCGCGTGATTGGCGCGGTGGCCCGGCTGGATGCCGGCGACTTCAGCAGCCGGCTGGGAAGTCCTTATCCACGCGGCGAGTTCGGGACACTGATGGCAGCGCTCGACCGGACCGCGGCTTCGCTTGAAGCTCAGAGAGACGAGATCATGCACACCACATCCGCCCTCAGCGAAAGTGAAGGTCTGCTCCGCATCGCCGGCAGCACCGCCCACCTGGGGGGTTGGAGCATCAAGCTGCCCGAATTCCGCGTGACCTGGTCTGATGAGGTGTCCGCGATTCACGGCACTGAACCCGGTTTTTCGCCGGCCCTTGACGAGGGGATCGAATGGTATGCCCCGGAATTCCGCGAGATCATCCAGAGCAGCGTCCAGGCCTGCGCTCGCGACGGCACGCCGTACGACCTGGAGCTGCAGATCGTCCTTGCGACCGGTCGCCGGGTCTGGGTGCGCACGATTGGCGTGGCCGAGCGTGATGCCGCGGGGACGATCACGCGCCTGCATGGGGCATTTCAGGATATCGACGACCGCAAGCTCGCAGAGGAACAGCTTCGCCACAGCGAGCAACATCTCCGGACGGTCATCGATACCAGCCCCGAGTCAATCACCCTGGTCTCCGCCGATGGGATCGTGCGCCAGACCAATGCGGCTGGGCTGGCCATGAACGAAGCTGACCACCTCGAAGAGGTCATTGGCAAGCCCCTGGATGGGTTCATCGCCCCCGACGATCGCGTGCGGGTCCTGGCCTTCCATTCCACCGTATGTGGAGGTCAGGCAGGAACGCTGACCTATGGTCTGGTCGGGCTCCGGGGAGGCAAAAGGACCGTCGAGACCGCATCCGCTCCTCTGAGCCTATTGGACGGGAGCGTCTGCAACCTGGCAATTTCTCGCGACGTCACCGACACGCGGCGCCTGGAAGAGCAGCTCCGGCAGTCGCAGAAGATCGAGGCGGTTGGGCAGCTTGCGGGTGGCATTGCGCACGATTTCAACAACATCCTGACGATCGTGATTGGGTACTGCGAAATCCTCCGCGCTCAGGAGACGCTGAGCGGCCCGAATCAGGCGATGGTCGGCGAGATCGAGCAAGCTGGGAACCGAGCCGCGGCGCTGACCCGACAGCTCCTCGCCTTCAGCCGCAAGCAGGTGCTCGAGCCCACCGTCGTCAACCTGAACGACATCATCGGCGACCTCAGCCGGATGTTGGGAAGGTTAATCGGGGAGGACGTGGTGTTGACCTCGAGCCCCTTCCCCAACCTCTGGCCGGTGAAGCTGGATGTGGGCCAAACCGAGCAGATTATCGTGAACCTCGCGGTCAATGCGCGTGACGCGATGCCTAACGGCGGCAAACTGACGATCGAAACTGCCAATATCGAATGGGACGCAGACTATTGCCGCTCGCGCCCCGAGCGCTCCCCGGGGCGCTACGTGCGACTCTCGCTGACCGATACCGGCGCTGGTATGGCGACCGATGTCGTGAGCCACATCTTCGAGCCATTCTTCACTACCAAGGAGCCAGGGAAGGGCACCGGATTAGGGCTGGCGGTGGTCCATGGCATCGTCAAGCAGAGCGATGGCTTCGTCGACGTGTATTCAGAAGTGGGAGTGGGCACATCATTCTCTGTCTACTACCCGGTCGCGGTGGAGGCCGCCCGCGGGGATGCCGCCGCTCGGGCCGTCGAAGCGCCCATCCGCGGCACGGAGACGGTGCTCCTGGTTGAGGACGAAAGCCAGGTGCGATTGCTCGCCAAACTAACCCTGGAGGGCCAGGGCTACCGGGTCCTGGAGGCCGCCAATGGCCCCAAGGCGCTTGAGGTAGTCGCAGCCCAGCACGAGCCCATCCACCTGGTGGTAAGCGATGTCGTCATGCCCGAAATGAGCGGTCGCACTCTGGTGGAGCAGCTTCGGACCCGTCTACCCACGCTCAAGGTCCTATTCGTGAGTGGATATACGGATGACGCCATCGTGCGGCACGGCATCATCGATGCCACCTATGGTTTCTTGCAGAAGCCTTTCTCCCCCCAGGCGTTGAGTCGAAAAGTGCGCGAGATATTGGACGAGTGAGACGCGCCGGGACACCAGGGGCCTCCCTGCGATGAACTCCTCGTCCAGGCGGACGCGTGTATCGCGGGGGTCTCGCAGGCGAGGTGAGAATCGCCCGTGCTGAGGAGTTCTTCGAATCCTGGACACGATGCCCAAACGGGCGATGCGGCTGGACGCGGGGCAATGCTCTCGCCTCTCCTGTTGCCCGCTCACCTGTCCGGAGCTACGGCAGGGCGAGCTCGCCGACCAGTGCGTCCACGAACTGGCGAGCGGTGCGGCCGGAGCGGCCCCGTTGGCGCTGGGCCCAGGTCAGGGCACGGCGATCGAGCTCATCGCGGGCGATGCGGACGCCGCGGCCATCGGCGAGCGAGCGGACGATGCGCAGGTAGCGCTCCTGGTCGGGGCCCGTGAAGGTCACCCGGATCCCGAAGCGGTCCGCGAGCGAGAGCTTCTCCTCCATCGTGTCGAGCACGTGGATCTCATCCTCGTCGCCCCGGCTTCGGTCTGAGAATCGCTCCCGCACGAGGTGGCGGCGGTTCGACGTGGCGTACAGAATCACGTTCTCGGGCCGCGCCTCGATGCCCCCCTCCAGGATCGCCTTGAGCGCCTTGTAGTGGGTCTCCTGCTCCTCGAATGAAAGATCATCCACGTACAGGATGAAGCGCTCCCGCCGCTGGTTCAGGAGCGTCATGAGCTGCGGGTAATCGCCGAGGTGCTCCTTCGGGATCTCGATGAGCCGGAGGCCGCGATCGCCGAACTCGTTGAGCAGCGCCTTCACCGTCGAAGACTTGCCCGTGCCGCGCTCGCCGTAGAGCAGGACGTTGTTCGCGGGAAATCCCGCGACGAAGCGCTCGGCATTGCGAATCACGGGCTCACGCTCGTGGTCGTAGCCGATCAGCTCCTGGAGGCGCACCGGGTCCGGCCGGTCGACGCCAGCGAGCTGGCCGCGCTCCCCGCTGTGCTCCCAGCGAAACGCCCTGTAGCGGCCGAAGATCCCAGCGCCGGCGGACGCGTAGGTCCCCGCCAGGTCGCTCACGAGGACAGTCCAATCGTCGGAAGCAGCAAGGGTGCGCTTCATCGTCTCTACCACATCGTTCAGCCGACGCGATCCGTCGGCCAAGGGACGGGCCCCTTGCCAGCCGTCCGCGCCGACCTCGCCCAACGCGCTGAAGGCCTCGCTCGCAAGCACCACGCCGCCCTGCTGATAGAGCTGCTGGAGGAGCGCCAGCTCGCGCCGGGTCTGGCGGAGGAGCCCATCTCCCATTTGTGCCGCCGGGGCGCGCTCGGCCTTGCGCGTAAAGGCATTCTCCGCGCCGAGGATCCGGTCGAGCAGGTGGTTCTGCCAGGCGTCCCCGACGATCTCGCCCGGGTAGAGCTCGGCCTCTTCGAGCAGCAACGCGACGAGGCGCGCAGCGGGCGCGTTGGCGGGCTCCTCCGCGATGGTCCGCACCGCGCGGCCGATCGGGTCGTCGAAGACGTCGCGGAACAGCGCGAGGCCATCCAGGGCTCGGCGCAGGTTCCGGCGATCGGGCGGATAGGACATCAGCGCTCCTTTTCCAGGGCATCAACTCATGCTGGCAGGCCGGTAGGCTTGGACGGCGTCGTTGGAGCTGGCTCCGTTGGGGCCCGTTCATTGTAGGGGGCGGGCGCGGCACGTGGTACATTGAGCGCGCCGCGGGGCCGACCGGCGATCGCACCCCAAGGGGTGATACCGCGAACGAACAGCTCCGCCCGGTCTTTTACACGATCTACTATTTCCTCTGGGGAGAGAACGATGGGTGCGGACGCGCGTTTGCAGGAGCTTGGAATCACGCTGCCGAAGCCGGCCGACCCGGTGGCGAACTACGTGCGGGCCAGGCGGATTGGGACCACGCTTTACGTCTCAGGCCACGGTCCGGCCCAGGACGAAAACGGCTGGCGGCCCCGGGGCAAAGTGGGCGGCGATCTCACCCTTGACCAGGGGTACCAGGCCGCTCGCCTGGTCGGACTGAACCTGCTCGCGAGTGTGCGCGCCGAGCTTGGAACCCTCGACCGGGTCAAGCAGATCGTGAAGGTGCTCGGCATGGTGAACTGTGCACCGGGCTTCGATCAGACGCCGAAGGTGATCAACGGCTGCTCCGACCTCCTCGTCGAGGTTTTCGGCGAGGAGGCTGGCCGGCACGCACGCTCGGCGGTTGGCATGGCCGAGCTGCCGAGTACCATTCCCGTCGAGATCGAAATGGTGGTCGAGATCGAGTAGCGCCTAGCGCTAGCCGCCGCCCCTCTCCCATCAGCGTGCCGCGACGGACTGGTAGATCAATTGTCCTGCTGCTTCGCCTTGAGCCGGTCCTTGTTGGTGGCAATGAATGCGCGGATCTCGTCCGCCATCTTCAGAATCGTGTCCCATTGCTCCTGGTACAGCGTGACCGGAAAGCGGCCGAGGCCGTAGAGGCTGACAGCGCCCTTATCTGACACCTTCAAATAGACTGGGCGGCGCGCTGCGGGATTCGCCTTGAGCTGCTCGTTCTCGGCGCGGAGCCGCTCGAGCTCCGCGCGCATATCTTCCTGGGTTTCCATATGGGTCCATCCTTCGTCTGATTTCGCCTGCCGAATTATCAGGGGAAACGAGCGGGGCTAGCGCACGCTCGGTTCGAACAGCTCCTCGGGTGGCAGGGGTCTTGCGATAGCACCCATACGGTACAGAAAGTCCAGAAAGGCGGCCAGGTTCGTGCGGGCATCCGGCGTCAGGCCGTAGACGTGCGGGTCCTCACCCAGGAGCCCGATCTCCCGCTCCGCGAGCTGCTGCTCCTCGGGCGCCCGGTAGTCGCTGGCGAACCCGTTGGCCTGGCCGAATGCCTGTAAGAGCTGGCGCGGGGCCTCGGGCATCCGCGTCGCGACGTCGGCCTTGATCGTCACGAGGTCGGAGATCGGATACAGCTTCGTACGTCGGTAGACGTCCGCGACGACTTCGGGGTCCATGATGAGCGGGCGAAGTCCTGAGTAGCCGGCGATCGCCTGGTCGATGCGGTCCGGGCCGAAGAGGGACCAGTAGCGCGGATCGCCGGTCAGCATGACGGCGTCAAGCTCGCCGGCCAGAAGCTGGCGGAAGTTCTCCTCGTCCGACCGCGCGCCAGGCTCGAGCTTCAAGCCCATTCGATTCTCCGGCAGGCTCGCTGGATCTCCCATCACCCAGGTGATCGTGCGGAGATCGACGCCATAGCCCAGCTCGTAGATCATCAGTACCGCGGCCCCGGTGCCGGACTGCACGGTGAGGCGGGAGCCGACACGCTTGCCCTCCAGATCACGGGGGTGGGTGAGCGAAGAGTCCGCTCGCACGATCAGGTTGCGGGCCATGTGCTCCCGCCCGAACCAGACAGGAAGCGCGTTGCCCGGCTTGCCGGCGAGCACGTCGAGCGCGATGCGCCGAACACCGTTCTCCCCGACGTGGGACGTCTCCTCGTGCGTGGCGATGAACCGGTCCGGCGCGTTGTCAATGTCGCTCCGCACCTCATAGCTGAGGCCGAAGATCTGGATCCGCTTCTCCTCGAGCGCCCGGGTCCACGGTGCCGAGGGAATCACCAGGCGAAGTCGTTCGGGGTGGCTCACAGATGTCCCCCTCGTCCGCGTGTTGGCGCTGAAGCCTGCCAAGGATAGCGCGGCTGACGCAGGCACGTCGATTGACCACGGCACGTGAGGAATACGTGTGCGTTCCGCAAACCGGGGCCGCCACTTGTGGCCCATGGACCAACCACGGCGATCCCCGGAATCAACTGCCCGTACCCCTACTGGCTCGGCGAGATTGCCTCGAGCAGGGAGTAGGCTGAGCTGCCAAGGGCGCGGGCAGCGATGCCGTACCGGGGAAGGATGCTCGCGCTGCCCTGGATGCCGGGCCCCCTGAGTCGTTCGTGCAGGGCGTCGGCGTCCGCCGCGCCAACGCGCGGGCCCAGGTGAAACGCGCTGGCGAAATGGGTGTAGCCGCCAAGTGCGGTCGCGATCTCCATCTCCGCGGGCACGATCTGCTGGGCATCCAGCACGACGAGCTCGCCGCTCAGTCGGACCTCCGTGCGGAGCGCGAGCCGCCGATACTGGAAGTGCTCCCAGAGGCGGCCCGGGGTGACCACCTCTGTGAGGTACGCCTCGCCGCCCGCTTCAAGGTCCACATGGATCGACTGGCGATAGTCCGCATCGGCAAAGGGGATGAGCTCGAGCGGAAGGTACTGGCACGAGGCGTCCGCTGCGATAGCAAGCGATAACTCGAAGCTGATGCCGCGTTCGCTCGAGCGGTGGAGCTGCGTGGCGCTCACCTGCCGGAGCACGACCCTTGCCCCTGGCTGCACCTCGACGTGGAGATCGACACGATCGCCATCGAAGAGCGCACCTGCAGGCGTGAGCAGGGTGACGATCGCCTCCCCGCTGGGTCCCTGGCGGGGGCGCTGCACCTGTAATGGCAGCGCGACGCTCGAGGCGGCAAGCACCGTCCGGCCACCGCAACAGGCGAAGGTGAGGCTACTGGTGCCCTGCAGCGACTCGCTCCCGCACCCAGGTCGTCACCGCGTCGACGCCCTCGCCCGCGCGCAAGTTGGTGAAGTAGAAGGGGCGCTCGCCGCGCATCCGACGGGAGTCGCGGTCCATCACGTCCAACGAGGCGCCGACCGCGGGGGCGAGATCGGTCTTGTTGATGACCAGGAGCTCGGATTCCGTGATGCCGGGGCCGCCCTTGCGCGGGATCTTGTCGCCCGCCGCGACGTCGATGACGTAGATCGTGCAGTCGGCGAGGTCGGGGCTGAACGTCGCCGCGAGATTGTCGCCGCCGCTTTCGATCAGCACGAGATCCAGGTCGGGGAACCGCGCCTCCAGCTCATGGACGGCGCTGAGGTTCATGGAGACGTCCTCGCGGATCGCCTCGTGCGGGCAGCCGCCGGTCTCCACCGCCCGAATCCGCTCGGCCGGGAGCGCGCCAGCGCGCGTAAGAAACTCGGCATCCTCACGCGTGTAGATGTCGTTCGTGATGGCGGCAAGGTCGAGCTCATCGCGCAGCCGCACGCACAACCGTTCCATGAGCGCGGTTTTTCCGGAGCCAACCGGGCCGCCGATGCCGATCCGCACCGGCCTCATGAGACGAACAGCCGCACGGGCGAGCGCTCGTGCGCCATCGCCGCGACGTCCAGGAGCGGCATGAACGGTGCCGCATCGTCGAGCGAGCGCCGCGTCGCGTTCTGCGCGGCAGCCTCGATTGCGGGCTTGAGGCGGTGGAGAAGTCGCTGCGCCTCCACCTGGCCCAATCGGGTCAGCCGCTGGGCAGCGGAGATCTGGCCCCGCACAGCCTGGAATGCATACACGGATGCTGCCGTATGGGCATCGAGCCCAAACGCGCGGGCGATCAGACCGAAGACGATAGGGTGGTGGGCATAGGGAAGCCTGGTCATTGCCTCCTGGAGGTTGGCCTCCGTGTGGAGGTCCGCCGCCGCCGTCAAGAGCTGCCGGCCGACGCGCATGCTGGCATCGCGCGCTTCGTAGGGCAGCAGCATGGCGTGGAGGCGGGCATCGAGCTCAACCAAGGCAAGCGCCTTGGATGTTGCATTCGGCGATGCTGGGGTCACGCCCTCACCCGGCGCTTCGCGCCGACCTCTCCCAGAGGGAGAGGCGACACGCAACGCTCCCCCGCCCTCGGAATCGAGATACCCCCTGCCGGGAGGGGCGGCCTGCGTCCTGGTCCCCTCTCCCTCTGGGAGGAGGCTGGTCCCCGCTCCTTCTGGGAGAGGGTGGGGGCGAGGGTCTGTCGTCCCCTCTCCCTCTGGGCGAGGGCTAGGGTGAGTGCTAGCGGTCCCCTCTCCTCCTGGGCGAAGGCCGGGGTGAGTGCTGACGGTCCCCTCTCCTCCTGGGCGAGGGCTGGGGTGAGGGCTGGCGGTTCCCTCTCCTCCTGGGCGAGGGCTGGGGTGAGGGCTAGCGGTTCCCTCTTCTCCTGGGCGAGGGCTGGGGTGAGTGCTAGCGGTTCCCTCTCCTCCTGGGCGAGGGCTGGGGTGAGTGCTGGCGGTCCCCTCTCCTCCTGGGCGAAGGCCGGGGTGAGTGCTGACGGTCCCCTCTCCCTCTGGGCGAAGGCCCGGGTGAGTGCTAGCGGTCCCCTCTCCCTCTGGGAGAGGGTTAGGGTGAGGGCGTGCCTCGTGCGCCGCGAGCAGAAAGATAAGCTCGAAGCGGGCGAGCTGCTGCTCGAGGCGGAGGCGGATGATGTGCTCCAGTTCCAGGGGGCTGTTCTTGACGAGCCACTCCAGGCCATGGGAATGAACGAAGCCACCGGTGGGGAAGGAGCGGTCGACGACCTGTAGGAGATCGAGGAGCTGCACGCTGGAAGCGAGATCGCGGATCAAAACAGGAAGTACCGCTGGGCCATCGGCAGCGTGGTTGCCGGCTCGCAGGTGAGGAGCTCGCCGTCAGCGTGCACCGCGTAGCTCTCGGGGTCGACCTCGATGGCGGGCGTCGCATCGTTGTGGATCATGTCGCGTTTGGCGACGGTGCGACAGCCCCGCACGGGGACGGCCCGGGTCCGAAGGCCGAGCTGGGCTGGAATGCCGGCGTCCACGGCGGCCCGGGACATGAACGTCAAGGTCGTGGCGTACGGCGCGGCGGCCGCGAACATCGGACGATAGAGTACCGGCTCGGGCGTCGGGATCGACGCGTTGGGGTCGCCCATCGCCGCGTAGGAGATCAAGCCACCCTTCAGGATGAGCTCCGGCTTGACGCCGAAGAACGCCGGTTGCCACAGCACCAGATCCGCGTACCGCCCCGGCTCAACAGAGCCAACGATGTGGGCAATGCCGTGCGTTATCGCGGGATTGACCGTGTACTTCGCGACGTAGCGCTTGATGCGCGCGTTGTCGCTCGTCGCGGAATCGCCGGCGAGCGGGCCGCGCTGGACTTTCATCTTGTGCGCCGTCTGCCAGGTTCGCATGATGACCTCGCCGACCCGGCCCATGGCCTGCGAGTCGGACGACATCATGCTGATCGCGCCCAGGTCGTGCAGGATGTCCTCCGCCGCGATCGTCTCGGGGCGGATGCGCGACTCCGCGAACGCGAGATCCTCGGGTATATCCGGGCTGAGGTGGTGGCACACCATCAGCATGTCCAGGTGCTCCTGGATCGTGTTGGCAGTGTAGGGGCGAGTCGGATTTGTCGATGACGGCAGCACGTTGGGAAGACCTGCCACCTTGATGATGTCCGGCGCGTGGCCGCCGCCGGCGCCCTCGGTGTGGTAGGTGTGGATCGCACGGCCCGCGATCGCAGTAATCGTGTCGTCGACGTAGCCCGCCTCGTTGATCGTGTCCGTGTGGATCGCGACTTCCACGTCCATCTCGTCCGCCACCCGCAGGCAGGCATCGATCGCGGCCGGCGTGCTGCCCCAGTCCTCGTGGAGCTTGAGGCCGATCGCTCCGGCACGGATCTGCTCGCGCAGCCCCTCCAGGCCACTGGAATTGCCCTTGCCCAGAAACCCGAGGTTAACGGGGTAGCTTTCGGCCGCCTGGAGCATCCGGGCGAGGTTCCAAGCGCCTGGCGTGCAGGTCGTGGCGTTGGTGCCCGTCGCGGGGCCGGTGCCGCCGCCGATCATCGTCGTGATGCCGGACGCGATCGCCTCCACGATCTGCTGGGGCGCGATGAAGTGGATGTGGGCGTCGATGCCGCCGGCGGTGAGGATCAGGCCCTCACCAGCCAGGATCTCCGTGCCAGCGCCGATGACGAGCGCGGGATCGACGCCGTCCATTGTGTCCGGGTTGCCCGCCTTGCCGATGGCGCGGATGAAGCCGTCCTTGATGCCGACGTCCGCCTTGCAGATGCCCCAGTGGTCGATGATGAGCGCGTTCGTGATGACGAGGTCGGGCACGTCCGTCGCGTCCGCGGCCTGGCCCATGCCGTCGCGGATGACCTTGCCCCCGCCGAACTTCGCCTCTTCGCCATACACAGTGAAGTCCCGCTCGACCTCCGCGAACAGCTCCGTGTCCGCGAGCCGCACCCGGTCGCCGACGGTGGGGCCGTAAAGGTGCGCGTACTCGTGCCGCGAGATCTCACGCGGCATCAGTCACCGCCCTTGAAGCCGCGGTCGGCCAGCCGGGCCACCGCCGCGTCGCGGCTGCTATCCAGTGGTCCATCCGTGAGGCCATTGAGGCCGCGTACGATGCGATTGCCACCGATCGAGATGAGCTGGATGGGCTTGGACTCTCCGGGCTCGAAGCGGACCGCGGTGCCGGCGGCGATGTCCAGCCGCATGCCGTAGGCGGCGGCGCGGTCGAACCGCAGGGCCCGGTTGACCTCGAAGAAATGGTAGTGCGAGCCCACCTGGATCGCCCGGTCGCCGGCGTTCGTCACGTGGACCGTGATTGTCGGTCGGCCAGCATTCAGGGTGATCGAGCCCGCGGCGGGGATGATCTCGCCAGGAATCATGGGATCGGCTGGTGCACGGTGACGAGCTTGGTCCCATCGGGAAACGTGGCTTCGACCTGGACCTCGGGAATCATCTCCGGCACCCCCTCCATGACGTCGTCGCGCGCGAGGATCGTGCGGCCGTAGCCCATAAGGTCGGCGACCGTGCGGCCGTCCCGCGCCGCTTCCAGCAGCTCGGCGGTAATGATCGCGATGGCCTCCGGATGGTTGAGCTTGAGGCCGCGCGCCCGGCGTTTTCGGGCGACTTCGGCGGCGACGAAAATGAGCAGCTTTTCCTGCTCGCGCGGCGTTAGATGCATAGGTCCATTATCCCCAACTCACGCGGCAACGAGGGGAACCAGCATCCTTGATCAAGAACCTTGTTTCTAGAGGACACTCCCCCGCACCCTCGCCCTCCCCCCAAAAGGGGCTTTGCACAAAAATAGCCTTCACGCGGGGACTGAACCGCCCCGGGTATCTTGGAGACTCCAATCCCTTGAGAGGGAGGGAGTCATGGCGTTACCGAAGCGGTACCCACAGGAACTCCGAGAGCGAGCGATCCGGATGTGGTCGAACACCGCAAGGAGTACGCATCGGAATGGGCGGCGATCCGCTCCCTGGCCGAGAAGTTCGGAACGACTCCAGAGGCAGCCCGAACCGCGCGCACCAGCACCAGAGTAGTCTCAAATCTCCGGGCCAGCGCTCGAGCAAACGGGAGCGCCTCCAACGACGAGGCGGATTCGTCCAACGGGATGACCGCCGTCTGGAACTCCGGCATCGTGATCTCCTCACGTGCGGTGCGCTAGCCCGCCTCGATGATGGCTTCATGCTGGCTACCGGCCACCTTCTTCCGTTTCCACGGGAGGAACAGTGCCGGCACGACTCCGATCAGCGCGGCAAACGTCGCGATTCGGAAGCAATCGTCAAAGGCTCGTATCGTGGACGCGAGCTGCACCTCCCGGCTCAGCGCCAGCAGACCAAGCGGAAGTTGTAGCGCCAGGTTCGCGTATCGTCGGCCGGCACCTGGTACACGACGAGGAAGCCATCCAGCTTGCCATCGATCATCTTGCCGCGGGCGACGCTGCCGATAACCGGCATGGCGAACGTCGATACGCGCACGTAGGTGCCGCCTTCCGCGAGGTCCCGAATCGCCGCGGCGCGCAATCCGCACCAGGTCGGCTCGATCTCGAAGCGGGGTGAGCCGTCACCCGTAAACACGAGTCCCTCGCCATTGTTGCCGCGGTGCAGGTACGCCGAATGCGAGGTGTCGCAGTCGCCCTCGAGCGCCTGGAGGTAGTTGGACTCGAGCTCGAACTTCGTCACGCCGACGTGGGACGGGGGTACGGTGAGCCATTCGTAGTTCGGGAAGAGCGGCTGCTTCTCGGGCGGACCCATATACGTGAAGACGGCGCCGGACGCCTCGATGCACGGGTAGCACTTGTGGCGGATGCGGTCCTTGAGCGTGCTGTCGGCCGGCTCCGCGGGGGTTTCCAACACGGTGCCTGCCACGTCGACTTTCCAGCCGTGGTACACGCAGCGGAGCCCGCGCTCCTCGTTGCGGCCGTAGAAGAGCGACGCCCGCCGATGCGAGCAGTACTCCCCGAGCAGCCCCACCCGTCCGCCGCTATCCCGGAACGCGACGAGGTCCTCACCCATGAGTCGGACGCGCACCGGCGGACAGTCTGGCGTCGGGATCTCCTCGGAAAGCAGGGCCGGGATCCAGTAGCGGCGGATGAGCTGCCCCATCGGCGTACCGGGATTCGTCTGGGTGACGAGCGCGTTCTCTTCGTGCGACAGCATGCCGCCCTACCTCCAGTCCCATTCGTGGATGTTCCAGTTGATCAGCGGGTCGGGGACGCGCGCGGGCATCTCCGGGCCCGTCAGCATCGCAAGGTGGGCCGCGGGCGCAATGTTGAAATAGGTGGGGATCGCCGGCAGCTCATCACTCAAGAGCTTGAGCATCTCGATCGCCTGTGCGTTGCGCTGGGTGCGGTCGAGCGTCGTGTTGAGCTCGGACCAGAGCCGCTCGTACGCGGGGCTCAGCCAGCCGCCGCGGTTGTTGCCGTTGTACCGGTTCGCCGCGGTCGGGGTCAGGGCCGCGGTCATGAAGTCCAGTCGCGCCTCGGTCGACCCGCCGCCCTGCACGATGTAGAGCCCGGGAAACGACGCTCGCAGCCGGCCATCGCGGAGCTGGGCGGGCGAGAGCATGAACGCGTCCACATCGAAACCCGCCCGCTGCCAGGTGTCGACGAAGATTGCAACCTCGCGCTCGTACTGCGCGCCGGAGAGCTGCCAGACCTGGCTGTTGAAGCGCTCGCCTCGCGCCGAGACGAACATGCCGTCGCGATCCTTCGCGTAGCCGACCTCCTGCATGAGCTGCTCGCTGCGACGCGGATCATATGGGTAGGTCGTCACGGCCCGGTCGGCCTCGCCGCGATACGGAATGTCGGGACTCAGGAAGCGATCGGCGACGAGGGCCTGGCCCTCGAAGAGACCGTCGCTCAGCGCCTGCTTGTCGATCGAATGGGCCAGCGCCTTCCGCACGCGAACGTCGAGCAGGATGCTCGGGTTCACGACCTCGGGCCGAAACTGCGTCAACACGTAGCGCACGTTGCTGATAAGCGGAAGTACGACGCCCTTCTTGTTTGCGCTCCACTCCCGGTTCAGGATCTGGGCGTGCTCGTCCCGGATCGCTCGGTCGGCCACCATGTGAACCGACTCCGCGAGCAAGTTGGTGAGCGCGGTGTTCTCGTCCGAGACGAACCGAATCACGATGCGATCGATCCGCGGCGCCCCGAGCACATGACCAGGGAACGCGACGGCGTCGATCTGCGCGCCGGGCTCCCAGCGCTCGATGCGATACGGGCCGAGTCCGAGGTACTCGGTGGTCCAGAACGGGTGCCCAGCGACGGCGTCAGGCGAATCCTGGCGAAACGGCGTTTCCAGGACGTGGCGCGGCAACGCCTGAAAGTCGTCGCGCAGCATGTTCGCCTCGGGGTACAAGCCTTCCCAACGAATCACAATGGTGCGGTCGTCTGGAGCCAACACGTCGCCCATGAGGGCCTGCGCTCGCGACCTCGCCGGCGAGAGATCCGCGCGACCATACACCTCCGATGCGAAGACGAAGTCGCGCGCCGAGAGCGCCGCCCCATCCTGCCAGGTCAGATTCGGCTTGAGTCGGTGGGTGGTCTCCATCCGGCCGTCCGGGAATACCCGCCAACTCTCGCTGTTGAGCTCCGGCAGCGCCCCTGCCAGGTAGGGACGCGCGACGTCGCGGGCGTCGACAAGGTCGAGCTCCGCGTTGAAGAAGCGCGTTGTGAACCGCACCGTCTGGCCGGAGTCCTGGAGCGGCCGTGACGCCAGGCTCACGGGCTCGACCCGGACGGCGGTCACGAGCGTGCGCTGCAGCCGAGCATCGGGGGCCTGCGAACCGCGCTGCCCCTCCCCCGCTGGTCCCGGGCGAGCACACCCTGTCGTCATGAGGCCGAGCGCCAGCGCCAGGAGGGGCAGCATTTTGGGCACCGATTGCAACCTGTTACCGGTAGTTCGGCTTCACCTGCAGGTGGATGTACGCGATGAGGAGCGTGAAAACCAGACTGAAAAGGCTAGTTGCAAGCAGAGCATGAACGGCGCTCAGGATCAGGCCGACTGCGAGGAGCCACCAGCCCGTCAACGAGCGCTGCAGCATCAGATACCCGCCGATGACGTCCAGGGCGCTGCTGAAACCAAGCACGATCAGCGCGATGAACGCCGCCGCACCGGCATTGATGCCGTCCACGCCAGCAAGCAAAAGGAACGGGCCCAGGATCGCTCCGAGGAAGAGACCCGCCAAAGTGATGAGCAGCCCCAGGCCGCCAAAGACGATGGCGACCCATGGCGCCCACTGCATGTATGAGCTCGTGAGGGCTTCCGGCGCGGCCGGCAGTTGTTGCCGCAAACGCTCGGCGTACGCGTCCCACTGGTTCGTTGCTCCTGGCTGCTCCACGTCTCGCCCTCCCAATGCGTATCGCCGACGCGACGAATCCGTCGCCCAGCCGCAAGGGTAGCCGAACGCGCGGCGCCCGTCTAGCGAACAAGGCACAGAACGGGTTCGGGATTTGGACGGATAACGCCCTAGGCGGTGACCAGCGGGCCCCCATCGAGTGCAGCCTGCCACGGCCAGTCGATCGGCACCATTTTTTCTTCGCTGTGGATCTCACGGTGCACGATCCTCGGGTCAAGCCCGACCGGCTCGGCGCCATTCATGAATGCGCGCACAGAGTCGAGCATCTGGTGGCGGAACCGCGATACGGCGATGTCGCCAAGGCCCAGGTGCTCCTTCCAACGCGGGCTGATCGCGCCCATCCCCTCGGTCACGACGCGATCCTGGGCGCGAATGCCCTGGACGCCCGACCAGTTGCCGGCCTTCATGGCCGCGCGGTCCTGGAGGTGCATGTTGGCCCGGTTGCCCGGCGCGCGGTAGCCGCGCTCGGGCACGCCGTCCCGCCCGGCGCGGTCGCCCATCGAGCCGGCGCGGTTGATCGAGAACGTGAAGAACAGGTGGTTTTCATCGTCGACCGGGATATAGGCGTGGTGGTTGACATACTCATACCCACCCTGGCCGAACTCATTGATCCCAAACCTCTGGGGTGGAATGAACGTATAGAACGGCGCCGCGAACAGCGTAATCCGCACGTACTTCGTTACATCGGCCTCGGAGTCAGGTCGCCGGACCGCCGCGTAGCGGAACCCGTAGGCGGTGTCCTCGGTTTCGAGGGTCGGCGCGTGGTCCTTCGGTCGGCCACGGATGTCTGACGAATGCAGGTAGTCGGAGTGCGAGGAGTCGATGTCCCCCTCGAGGGCCTGGGCCCAGTTGCACTCCTGGAACACCTTGGCCACCATGCGCTGATCCTCGGGGTAGCCCATCCATTCCCATTCGGGGAACCCGGGCATGCGGTCCTTCGGGCCCATATATGCCCAGAGGATGCCCGCGGCCTCGCGGACCGGATAGGCCTTGTGGCGCAGGTGGTGCTTGATCATGCTGCCGGCTGGCTCCGCTGGCGTCTCGAGGATCTTGCCCTCGACATCGTACTTCCAGCCGTGGTAGATACAGCGCAGTCCGTTTTCTTCGTTGCGCGCGTACGCTAGCGACGTGCAGCGATGCGAACAGTTCTCATCCAGGAGCCCAACGCGGCCCTCGCTGTCCCGGAACGCGATCAGATCTTCGCCCATGAGGCGAACCCGAAGGGGCGTGCCATCACGCTCGGGGAGCTCCTGGGCGAGCATTGCGGGCATCCAGAACCGCCGCATGAGGTCCCCCATCGGCGTCCCAGGACTCGTCTGGCACAACAGGTCGGTTTCTTCTTTCGTGAGCACGGCGCACCTACCTCCGCGACAGTCTGCAAACGCGCGTTGCTCCGAGTGTAGCACTCACGCGCAACGTGTGCCCCACAATTTGCGGGCGAAGCGAGCTATTTCGCTCGGAGAACTCGCTGGCTAAGATAGGCACGACACGGACCAGGAGAGAACGCTGTGAACGATTCTGCGGCGACGCCGCTGCGCTTCGGGCTCTTCCACGGACCCCACCACGCCACGAATCTGGATCCAACGTACGCCTTCCAGCGCGACCTCTTGTTGATGGAACACCTCGATCGGTTGGGCTTCGACGAGGCATGGATCGGCGAGCATCACTCCGGCGGCTTCGAGATGATCGCTGCACCGGAAGTATTCATCGCAGCGGCAGCCGAGCGGACGAAGCGCATCAGGCTGGGGACCGGCGTAAAGTCGCTGCCCTACCACAACCCGTTCATCGTCGCGGAGACGATGGCGCAGCTCGACCACATGACGCGCGGCCGCGCGATGTTCGGCGCTGGCCCGGGGGCGCTGCCATCTGACTCCGAGATGTTCGGCTTGCAGCCGGCGGACCTGCGCCCCCGCATGGAGCAGGCGCTGGATGCCATCATGCCGCTCCTTCGCGGCCAGACGATCTCGATGCAGACCGATTGGTTCAGGCTCCGTGAGGCCCGTCTTGGCGTTGGCTGCTACACCCACCCCCACATCGAGACCGCGGTCACCAGCGTGCGCTCACCCGCCGGCGTGCAGGCGGCAGGCCGCCACGGCGCGGGCGTCCTGACGCTCAGCGGCATCGATGATGCGGTCCTCGCGCACCACGCCGCGAACTGGGGGATATACGAGGAGACGGCGAGGCGGCACGGCCACGTACCGGACCGAGCCAACTGGCGGATCGCGATGTTCATGCACCTGGCCGAAACCCGCGAGCAGGCGAAGCGGGACTGCGAATATGGGCTCGAAGCCTACGTCCAGTACGCGAACGACGTCGTCCCGGCGCCGAATCCGATCCCGCCCGGGCTCCCCGGTCCGGTTGCCTACATCAACAAGACCCAGCGCGGCGTCATTGGCACGCCCGTCGACGCCATCGCGGCGATCGAGCGAGTCCAGGCAGGGGTTGGCGGGTACGGGGTTGTCCTGATCTTTCAGCACGATTGGGCGAATTGGCCTGCAACAATGCGCAGCATGGAGCTCATCGCGGAGGAAGTGCGGCCCCATTTCACCGGCGCGAATCGGCTGCGCCAGGCGAGCCACGCCCGCATCGCCCCGCACAGCGACGAGAACCGCGCCCTCGCGCGGACGGCGGTCGCCGAGGCTACGGCGCGCTTCGAGGCCACAAAAGGCGCCAATAGCTCAATGCATTGAGCCGATCAGCTCACGAACTCCCACTCGTGGACGTTCCAGTAGCTGAGGCGGTCCACATACCCCGCCGCCGGGCCTTTCAGGTTGGCGAGGTGCGCCAGCACGCCGATGTTGAAGTAGGTGTAGTAGACGGGGAGCTGCTCGCTGTGCAGCTTCACCATGTCGACGACCAGCCGGTCGCGATCGCGCCGGTCGAGCGTTGCGTTGAAAAGCTCGTAAAGGCGGTCGTACTCCGGGTTGGACCAGGCGCCCCGGTTGATCCCAATCCAGCGATTCGCGGGCGAGCCAATCGCCGAGCTGGCCTGGATCTGGAGCGAGCGCTCGCCCGCACCAGTCGAGGGGGCGTACAGCGCGGTGAAAGTTGCCCGCGCCTCGTTGTCGCGCATGGCCGGCGTCGGCAGGATGCCGGGCTGGACTTCGATTCCCGCCCGCCCCCACGTCTCGGTCATCAAGGCGAGCTGGCGCTCGAAGACGGTGCCCGCCTCGACGATGAACTCGGGGGAGAAGCGCTCACCGCTGGAGCCGGCGAAGAGCCCGCTCGCGTCCTTGACGAATCCAGCCTCGGCCATGAGTTGCTCGGATCGCCGCGGATCGTACTGGTACTTCACCATGGCGCGATCGAGCTCGGGGAAGTAGCGCATGTCGTGGGGGATCCCGGTCTCGGTCATGAAACCTTCGCCGTCGAACAGCGCCTCATTGAGCGAGTCGCGGTCGATGCCGTAGGCGAGCGCGCGGCGCACCCGGAGGTCGAGCAGCGCGGGCACCTTCAGATATTCGGGTCGGAACTGGACTAGGAGGTGGTTCAGCGAGCCGGTGTGGAGGATGATGACGCCTCGTTTGGAGCTGTTCCAATCGGCACGGAGCGCCTTCGCATGCTCGTGCCGCAGCGTGAAGTCGCCGCCGACCGTGATGCTGCCGGCCAGCAGGTTCGAGAGCACCGAGTTCTCGTCGGACATGATCTTCACGATGAAGCGATCGATCCTCGGCCGGCCGAGCGCGTGCCCCTCAAATGCCGCGCCGACAAGCTCCGAGCCGGGCTCCCAGCGCTCGAGCCGATAGGGACCCGCACCAACGTAGTCCCCAGCGAAGAACCGATTGGTGCGGAAGCTCTCCTGCTGGCTGGGATCGGATTCGATAGCCCGGAACGGCTCGCCGAGGATGTGCCGTGGCAACGGCTCAAAGTCGCCGAACGCAATGTTTGCCGCGTCGGGATAGGGGCGCTTCCAGGCGATGACGAAGGTCTGTGGGTCGGTGACCTCGACGCCCTCCATCAGGTTCTGGGGCGTGGGCGGAAACATCCCTGAGACCGGATTTGCGTACACCCGATACGCGAACGCGAAGTCTTCGGCCGTGAGCGGTGCTCCGTCGTGCCACGTTAGACCGGGCTTGAGCTGGTAGGTCACCTCCATCCGGCCATCGGGGAAGACGCGCCAGGTGTCGCGGTTGAGCTCGGGCAGCGCGGCCGCGAGGTAAGGCTGCGTCGCGCCTTCACCGTCGATCAGGAACAGCGCCGCGTTGAACATCCGGACCGTGCCGCCCGTGATTCCGGTGCCGGCCTTGGGAACGAGCGTCGGCGCCTCGTAGCGCACGGCCATCGTGACGGCGCGATTCTGACGCGCCGTCGCCGACGCGTCGCCGGCGGGCCGACCCGTGCCTTCGGTCCCCCCGCGCGGCGCACAACTCACCAACGTCATGAGAAACGCGACAGCCAGCCATCTACATCGCAGCATCGAGCCTCCTGAGCGCCCGCGTAGCGTTGCCCTTGCCTCGTCGTTTGCGGGATAGTGGCGCAATTCTACGGCGCGCGGTGAGCTATCGAGCCGGATCGGAGCCGGGTTGGCTGGACTGAATTCATCCAAACCAATCGTCGTTCGCGGGGGCTGTCCGCACGATTGCCCGGATACGTGCGCGTGGCAGGTGACGGTCGAGGACGGCGTGGCGGTGAAGCTGGTCGGCGATCCCGACCACCCCTTCACTCGAGGCGGACTCTGCGCCAAGGTCAACCACTACCTGGAGCGCGTCTACAGTCCGGACCGACTCCTCCACCCCCTGCGCCGCGTCGGCCTGAAGGGCAGCGGCGAGTTCGTGCAGGTTTCGTGGGACGAGGCGCTCGACGCCATCGCCGACCGCCTGCGGGCGATCATCGCGCAGGATGGACCGACGGCGATCCTGCCGTACAGCTACGTTGGCACGCAGGGAATCGTCCAGGGCGCGAGCCTCGACCGCCGCTTCTTCGCTCGGCTGGGCGCAACCCAGCTCGACCGCTTGATCTGCGGCCAAACTGCCTCCGCTGGCCTCGGCAGCACGATCGGTACGCCGTTCAGCATGCTGCCCGAGGACATCGTCCACGCCCGCTTCATCATCATCTGGGGTACGAACCCGATCGTGACCAACCTGCACTTCTGGCCATTCGTCCTGCGGGCACGGGCCGCCGGCGCGAAGGTGGTCGTGATCGATCCGCTGAAGACGCGGACCGCGGAGGCGGCGGACTGGCACGTCCAACCGTTGCCCGGAACCGACGCGGCACTCGCGCTCGGCATGATGCACGTCCTCATCGCGGAGGATCTCGTCGACCACGCATACATCCTGGAGCACACACTTGGCTTTGAGGAATTGCGGAGACGCGTGGCCGAGTATCCACCCGAGAAGGTCGCGACGATCTGCGGTCTCCCGACAAGCGAGATCACCGGGCTTGCGCGCGCCTACGCGGCTGGGCGCCCCTCGGCCATCCGGGTCGTGATCGGCATGGAGCACCATTCGAACGGCGCGATGACCTACCAGGCCGTGAGCTGCCTGCCGGCGCTCACCGGCGCCTGGCAACACCGTGGCGGCGGCCTCGTCCGCACGACGTCCGGCTATTTCCGTCAGGCCTTGCAGCCGGTGGACATGCCCGAACTGCAGGACCGAAGCGTACGAGCCGTCAACATGGTGCAGCTCGGGAAAGCGCTGACGGATACCGAGCTCGATCCGCCGATTCGGGCGCTGTTCGTCTACAACAGCAACCCCGCGGCGATCGCTCCGAACCAGAACCTCGTGCTCCAGGGCCTGTGCCGCGAGGACCTCTTCACCATCGTGCTCGAGCACTTCATGACCGACACGGCGCGCCACGCGGACTACGTGCTGCCCGCGACGACCCAGGTGGAACACCTCGACCTCGTGCCAGCCTGGGGTCATACGTACCTGACGTTGAATCAGCCCGCGATCGCGCCGGTCGGCGAGGCGATCCCGAACACGGAGTTCTTCCGCAGGCTCGCCCAACGCCTCGAGCTGGATGACCCATTCTTGCAGGAGTCGGATGAGGAGATCATCCGGACGGCGCTGGCGAACGATCATCCGCTGCTGGAGGAGATTAGCTTCAAGCGTCTCGAGCAGGAGGGGTGGGCGCCGCTGAAGTTCACGGATGATTGGCAAGCGCACGGCGGCGCGAGCTTCGCAACGCCATCCGGCAAAGCCGAGCTGTACTCCGAGGCACTCGCGCGGCAGGGGCTCGACCCCCTGCCGAGCTTCACTCCCCCAAGAGAAAGTCCCGCTGGAGACCCGAAGCTCGCAGCGCGCTACCCGCTCATGCTTCTCACATCCAAGTCAGCCCTGCATTTCTTGAATTCCAGCTACACGGGCGTCGCACGGCACCGACGCGCTGAGCAGGAGCCTCTCCTCGACTTGCATCCGGACGATGCGGCCGCGCGCGGCATTGCCGACGGTTGCTGGGTCGCGGTCTTCAATGACCGGGGGCGCGTGGCCCTGCGCGCGCGGCTGGGCGATCGGGTCCGGCCCGGTGTCGTGGCCATGCCGCACGGCTGGTGGGCGTCGCTGAGTCCCGGCGGCAGCTCGCCCAACGCGCTCACCCCGGACGGGCTCGCCGATCGAGGCGGTGGCGGCGAGTTCTACGACGTCCTGGTCGAGGTTTCCCTAGCCGACGAGCCGCAGTGCGGGGATTGAACGGCTTCGCGCCCCGGTGGGCAATTTTCAGCCATTCCAGTTAGCATGTGCCGTTCGCGCGGCAGGGGCGCTAATCCATACCAAACAGAGGCCAGGGGACAGATGCGGGAAGCGGTGGAGCGATGGGACCACGAGGCGGACGTCGTGGTTGTCGGATCCGGGGCGACGGGAATGCCAGCAGCGATCGCGGCAGTCGAAGCTGGCGCCTCGGTGCTGGTGATCGAGGCCAACTGGGACGTCGGCGGCCACGCGGCGATCAGCGGCGGCAACGTTGCGCTCGGTGGTGGTACCAGCAAGCAGAAGCAGTACGGCATCATCGATTCACCGGATCTTCTCTTCTCGGACCTCACCGACTGGTCGGTCGTCGAGTCCAACGGCGCGGCCGACTACCGCTACAACGACCGCGAGATCATCCGCGCCTTCGCGGACGAGGCTGCTCCGACGTTCGAATTCCTCGTACGGCACGGCGTCGTTTTCATTGAAGGTGCGCCCGACAATCGTGGCGCTGGGGCGACAGGGAACTCCGCGCCCCGCGAGAATCACGCCGCGGCCATGGCCTGGGTCATGCTGCAGACCGGTCGGCCAGTCGCGGAGGACGCCCAGGCATCGACCTCGACCGGGATCGGGATGATCCGGCCCCTCGAGGCATCCGCTCGCAAGCTCGGCGTCGAGTTTCTGCTCGAGCACCGAATGACGAACGTCATCCGCGAATGTGGCACCTCCGGCCGCGTCGTCGGCATCGCCGCGACGAACGAGGGCCGGACGTTGCGCATCGGCGCCCGCAAGGGCGTGATCCTCGCAACCGGAGGCTCGAGCGGCAACGTGAATTTCCGCCGCATGTTCGATCCGCGCCTTACCGAGGAGTACTGCGGCGTGGCCGGCGAGCCCTGGACGGTGCAGGATGCCAGCGGCGAGTTAGCCGGGCTCGCGGTCGGCGCTTCGCTCTGGGGCACGGCCAATCAGACGGGCGAATTCGGGTCAGGCATCACCAAGGCCGGCAAGATCGGCTGTCAGTACGGCTACGTCAACTGCACCTGGATGCCGACGAGCCCGGTCTTCCCGCTCGCGCGCGCAACCGGCTTGCGGGTCGACGACTGGCAGGACGTGATCCTCGTGAACCAGGCTGGCTGTCGCTTCTATGACGAGACCCAGCCGCAGTACGCGTCGAACAACTACGAGGCGATCGCAGACTATTTGCCGCACAGCTATCGCAACGCCGCAAACGTCAAGTACCGGCCGCGCAACTTCCTGAATGCCGCGCTTGCTGGCACGGGCGACGCGGTGAACGGGGGTGGTCCGATCTGGGCAATATTCGATGCCGAGGCCGTTGCGCGCGAGAAGTGGAAAGTTGAGCCGCCCTACGTGGACATCGCGGAGGGGTTTTTCTTCTCCGGGAACACCGTAGCCGAGCTGGCAGCCCATATTCAGAACCGGTTTCAACGCAAGCCGATGCCGGCCAGCATCCTCGAAGAGTCCATAACCAGGTATAACGCCTTCGTGGACGCGGGCGAGGACGCGGATTTCGGAAAGCCCGCTCCGAAGTACAAGATCCAGCAGGCACCGTTCTACGCGGCTTGGGCGACTCCGGTCATCCATGACACCCGGGCCGGCCTCCGCATCAACGCGAAGAGCCAGGTGGTCGATTTCGCAGGCAACGTCATCCCCGGCCTGTACGCCGGGGGAGAGACCGCCGGTGGTTTCAGCATGCACGGACTGGCCCGGGGCGCGGTCCAGGGCCGCATCGCGGGCATGAACGCCGCGGCTGAGACGCCGGCAGGCGGTGAGGCTCGCTAGGAGACCGAGCCAGGGCCGACGGGGAGAGAGATTACGAAGCAACTCCCGCCGTCGGGAGGAAATTCGGCCCCGAGCTCTCCGCCATGCTGCACGACGATATGGCGGCTGATATAGAGACCTAGCCCCATGCCATCGCTCTGCAACCCGGCGTGCGCCTGGAAGAAACGATCGAAGATCCGGTCTCGCTGCTCCGGTGGGATCCCGATGCCGTGATCCCGCACGCGAACGTCGACGTAGTCCTGCCGCGTTTGGGTCACCTCAACTTCGACGCGACGGTGGTTCGGGCTGTACTTGACCGCGTTGTCGAGAAGATTAATGAGAACCTGCTCCAGCCGAGTCGAGTCGGCGAGCACGATCGCGGAGCTCGTGCACCGAACCGTGAATTGGTGGGCTTCGCTGTTGAGCTGCTGCTGTGCCACAACCTCGGCAACCAGCTCCGCAAGATTTATCGGCTCTGTTTCGAGCGTCAGCTTTTCGGACTCGACCCGCGAAACGTCCAACAGGCGGGCGACGAGCGTGTTGAGCTTGTCTGCCTGCTGCGTGATCATTTCGAATCGCTGAGTGAGCTGCTCCGGGGTGATTGATCCTGTGCGGCGAATCTGCCGCACGGCAAGTTGCGCGGACATGCTGAGGCTGGTGAGCGGCGTCCGCAGCTCGTGAGCCGCGACCGAGAGGAACTCTTCGCGGTCCCGGATCGCCGCTCGGGCCTGCTCGTGAAGCCGAGCATTGTCGACGGCGACCCCCGCCTGAGTGGCCGCGACTTCGAGCAACACTCGCTCCAGCGGGTTTGGGAAATCATCTCGAGAGGAAGCGGCCACGATCGTGCCAAATCGGCTATCGAGGCCGATCGGGAGCACGGTGACGTGCAACCCCTCCAGCAAGCGGGCGCCTGCGACGTTCAGCGGCGCTGTCGAATCGCCGGCGGCGAGCCATTGCGTAAATGCGGCGGTCACGTCAGGATCGGACCTGGTGGCCTGCCCCGCAACATTCGCCGCATCGGCCAGCACATCACCCGAGGCCTCGACGAACCGGATGTAAGCAGCATCGAGCCGCAGCGCGCCTATGATCAGGGCGAGGAGCTCATCGATCAATCGGGCCGGCTCGCGTCCTGTCCAGGCTGCAGGGACTGCTGCCAGTGCCACAAGATCGCGGATTGTGGCACGCAGTTGCTGAATCTCGAGAGCTTCATGCGTGGCCGGCGGCATGGGACGACTCCAGCTCTACGGGGGGAGCTCAGCCCCGGTTGCGCAGCTCGCGTAAGAAAATATCCGGGGGAACCAAAAACGGATTCTCTTGCAACACCCCACCGATGACCGCCATCGGATGGGTGCGGAGAATATCCATGATGATTCCTGCGCCAAACTTGGCGGTATCGTACGTTCAGACAACCGGGTCTTTATAGCGAGGCAGGACGTAATTCAGACGGGTCTCGTACTCCAGCAGATCGTCCACGCCCGGTCGGTCTTCAAGTGCCCACTCCATGTGGGCGACCAGCCTCGTGAGCGGGAATCCAAGCTTCGGGCCCTCCTGGAGGACTGATTCGATGAGGGCGAGCATCGCGTCCTGATCGAAATGGCCCCCGCGCAAATATGCCTCTTCCCAGAGGCGGACGGCGAGTTGGCCCCGGCTGAGTCCACCAGCTGTGTCGATGCCGAACTCGGCGAGACGCCTCACATGCTGGTCGTACTCGACCGGTCCTACGATGTGGAAGGCTCGCTCGCCTCGGTCGAAGCCCTCGCGGATGAACGGGAGCGTTACCTGATATTCGTCATCGCGCGCGTTGAAAAACGCGCAGATGTGGCGCTGTTGCGGGAGCACGCGTCCAACAAAGTGGATCGGTAGCTCGGGTCCGCTCAAGTGCCCATACCCCTCCTGCAGACTGCCTCTAGCAGACTGCCTCTACCTCTAGCAGACTGCCTCTATTGGTACATCCTCAACAATAACACGCGGGCACAGGGATTATGGCCGGGCCATCTAGTCTGAGTCTAGCTAGGTGGAATCGTGCTGCTCCCCATTGGCGAGACTTGGCGCCCCGTATTGGCTCGCCGGCCCACAGCCATCATGGTGAACTAGCTCACAGTGCGTTGTGTCCCGGCCGTGGGGTTTGTTAGGCTGAGACTAACAACTCCCGCGTGGGGCATGAGCGCCACGCGGTATCGGAGGGCCCTTAATGCTCGCTCACGGTTTTCGCTTCGTCGTGTTGTTCGCCCTGCTCTTACTGCCGGTTCGCGTGATCGCGGCGCAAGACGGGTCTGCGTCGGACGCGCCCGGGCGGGACCCGACTTGTCTGGACCTCTCGGGTGCCGATCGCGGCGCGTGCGTCGCCGACCTCGCCCACGAGCAGTCGCAGGGAGAGATCGGTCAGATCACCGAGGCGGCTCAGCAACTCGTGGCGAACTGCGAGGGCGAGGAAGGCCCGGCGTTCGGGGCGTGTGTCGCTGCGGGCGCCCAGGCGCTCGTCGACCAGAACACCCCGAGCGCCGTAGCCGAAGCGGCCCACCAGCTCACCCAGCAGTGTGCCGACGAGACAGGGCGGGCGTTCGGCCAGTGCGTCGCGGAAGGGGCCCGGGCCCTCGCGCCCGGCAACGGGCCGGCAAATCCCCTGCAAAGCCCGCAGGGACCGCCAAGCGGGACTCCTGGCGCCGCTGGCCCCAGCGGACCTTTCGATCCGCCCGGCCCACCACCGGGCGTGCGCACCCCTGGTCGACCGGACGTGATCCCCGGTCCCCCGTCGGATCTGCCGGTGCCACCGAACGTACAGCCGGGCCGGCCTACCAACGTACCGGTTCCCACGCACGTGCCGCCCGGCCCACCGACGTGGGTCCCGATCCCCGGCTCGGTTCCGCCAGGGCCTCCCGCGGGGCTGCCGGTGCCCTCGAACGTACAGCCTGGCCCGCCGACGAGCGTCTCGGTTCCGAGCGGCGTGCCGCACGGTCCGCCAACGAGCGTGCCGGCCCCGGGTGGTGGCCCGAGCGGTGCCGGGGTAAATGGGGCCACGGGTGGAACCGGGCGGGGAGGTCCGCCCACCGGAGTCGGGCCGAGCCGCTAGTACGCCCAGGCGCGCCCGCTCAGTTTGGATCGTGCTGTGTTTCTGGGCATGACCACTCATGCAGGGGCTGACAGCCAAAGGCTAAGCGCGCCAAAAGGCCCAGGCCGACCGCCCGAGCGCGTAGGCGAGCGTCGCCACGCAAATAAGCTATACCACCGGCGGTCCGATCAGACGAAGACACCGAACAGACCAACGAAGGCGATAAACAGGCCAATGACCCCGATGCCAAACGGTCGCTTGGCCGGGTCGGTGAGCCAGCTACCATTGCAGAACGCGGCCTTCACGGCCCCCAGCGAACTGGTCTCTTCACCATGCCAGCCGTGCACCGGCCCGCGCATTACGCGCCGGATGCGCGGTTGGCCGGCGCCCGTGCTCACATAAGCCCGGGCTTCATCTTCATCCATGGGGCGGCCGCGGATGATTACGCTCGCCCAGGCCACGCTGAGCAGCGCGAAGCCGAAACCCGCCATCCCGAGGGCGATGGCGCGCCACGGCTCTGGATGCGCGCCCGTTCATTCAAGAGGTCCTCGATGCTGGCAACCGCGCGGCCACACTCACCAAGCAGCTCCTCCTCTTTAGCCGGCAAGACGTCCAACAGCTCGAACGCATAGACCTGAACGAAGTCGTCGGCGACATGGAGCGGCTCCTCCATCGTGTTATCGGGGAGGACATCGATCTCGCGAGCTCACTCGACCCCGAGCTTGGACCGGTCAAGGCCGATCGCGGCCAGATCGAGCAGGTCATCATGAATCTCGCGGTCAATGCCCGCGATGCGATGCCAAGCGGTGGGAAGCTCACCATCAGTACCGCCAATGTAGATCGCCAGCCGATCCGGGACGCTAGCGACCCGGACGCTGCCAGCGACGCCTACATCATGCTTGCCGTCAGCGATACCGGCGTCGGAATCGACGCCGGTACCCAGACGCGGATCTTCGAGCCGTTCTTCACCACCAAGGATGCGGGCAAGGGCACGGGATTGGGACTGGCCACGGCCTACGGAATCGTGAAGCAGAGCCGCGGCGACATTGAGGTCTTTAGCGAGCCCGGGCACGGCACCTCCTTCAAGATCTACTTGCCGCGGGTGCTGGGCCAAGCCGCAGCAGCCGAGCAACGCCCAGAGGCAGAACCCGCGGCCCGCGGTTCGGAGACGGTCCTGCTCGTCGAGGACGACGACGCGCTCGGTAGACTCGCCACCGGCGTGCTTGCGTCCCAGGGGTACATCGTATTGGCGGCGCGGAACGGGCGAGAAGCACTCGCCCTCTCCAGCAGCCACCCCGAGCCGATTGACCTCATGCTCACGGACGTCATCATGCCGGGTATGAACGGACGAGAGCTTGCTGAGCAGCTCGTCTCGCTGCGCCCGAAGCTGCGCGTTCTCTACATGTCCGGCTATACGCCCGACGTCGCCGTGCGCCATGGCGTGTTGCAGGCCACCATGGCATATCTACCGAAGCCCTTCACGCCCGCGGCGCTCACGCAAAAAGTCCGCGCCGTGTTGGATGCTTGACCACCCACCATGAGGACATGTCGTGTCCTGTCGCACGCCCTATAGGCCTCGCGCAGCTCCGGCCACCTCCTCCACAAGGCCAGATCGAGAGGGGCTGGGTCGGGACGGCGCGGATCTAGCAGGCAGTCATAGTCCCGGCGTTTGTTTGGAATACGACAATGCGATTACCGTCCGGCATCCTTGGCCTCGTACAGCGCAGCATCCGCCACTGCTAACAACGTGTCTGAACTTTGCATTGCTCCCGGCGCGGCCACCACAATGCCACCGCGACGGCCCGGAGCGCCGCATCGCCGGCGGGGTGACCAAACCGATCGTTGTAGGCCTTGAAATGGTCGACATCGCAGAGACCAAGCGCGTACTGGGCCCCGTACCGCTCCATTCGGCCGTGGGTGGCTTCCAGGTCTTCCCGGAGCCGGAGCCGGTTTCCCAGGCCGGTCAACGGGTCGGTCCGCGCGGACTCTCCGAGCGCCAGATTGAGATCGACCAGCTCCGCATTCTGGTGCGCGAGGCGTTGATGGAGGGCGATCACCCGGGCGGCCGCGATCAGCCGGGCGCGCAGCTCCTCGGCATCGAATGGCTTGGCGAGGTAGTCGTCCGCGCCGGCTTCCATCCCCTCGAGAAAGTGTGCCTTGTCGCCGAGGACGGTCAGCAGGATGACGTAGGTGTACGGCACGTTGGGGCGCACGCGAACCCGGCGGCACAATTCGGGACCGTCCATGAGCGGCATGACCCAGTCGGTGATCAGCACGTCAAATTCGGAAGCCTGCATCAGTTGCCAGGCGTCCGCACCGGTCGCAGCCGCCTGACAATCGTGGCCGCACTACTGGACGGTCCGCTGCAGCAGCAGGCGCGATACCGGCTCATCGTCGGCAACGAGCACCCTTAGGCCAGCCATTGCTGCCCTTCCTGTTCCAAGATGCGATAGACCGCGGTCACTTCCCGGTCGAGTTGGTCCAACCCGGCAAGTGCGTCGGTGAGACTGCCGGTCCCAGCCTGGGCCTCCAGGCGCTCGCAGAGCCCCTGGACCTGAACCGCCCCAAAATGGCTCGCGCTGCCCTTCAAAGTATGAGCCGCGCGGGCCAAGACGCTGGCGTCTTCCTGCGCCACCGCAGACCGCATGGTTTCGAGCAGCAGCGGCGTCTCGCGCAGGAAGATTGCGATCAGCTCACCCAAAAACACGGAATCGCCGCCCTGGGCGGGATCTCCGATCCGCGCCAGTGCGCTCAGGTCGATGCTTGCCCCGTTGGCACCCACATCCAGCAGCGGAGCCGCCGGCCCCGCACGCACAAGCCAGCGGGCGATTACGGCCTCGAGCTCCTCTATCCGCACGGGCTTGGTAATGTAGTCGTCCATCCCGGCGGCGAGGCACAGCTCACGGTCCCCGGCCATCGCGCCTGCCGTCATGGCGATAATCGGGGTGTGGCGCGTGAGACCTTCGCGCTCCCGGATCGCCCGCGTTGCCGCGTAGCCATCGAGTTGGGGCATCTGACAATCCATCAGGACGAGCGGGTAAGGGATCCGGGCCAGGGCTTCGACGGCCTCGAGTCCATCGGCCACAACATCCGCCGGGTAGCCCAGCTTTTCCAGCATATGCACCGCAACTTTCTGATTCACCGCGTTGTCTTCGGCGACCAGGAGCCGCGGGCCCCGGGCAGCCGGCCGGTCCGGGGTCACCGCGACTCGATGTACCGGCGTGGGTTCGGCGGTCCCCGAGGTCGAAGCGAGCACCGTCATGAGGCAATCGAAGAGCTGTGACTGCCGCACCGGTTTGGTAAGGGAGGCAGCTATACCAACTCCCTGATCATTGGCATTGAGCCCGCGCTGCGAGACTGAGGTGAGGAGAACCAGTCGCGTCGCTGAAATGGCCGGGTCGGCAGTGATCGCCCGGGCCAGCATCAATCCGTCCATGTGGGGCATCTGCATGTCGAGGAGGGCCAACGCGTAAGGAGCCGTGGCTGCGGCAGCGCGCAGCCGCTCGAGTGCTGTAGGACCGTCGGCAACGCTGTCGCTGACCATGCCCCAGACCGCGAGCTGGTGTTCCAGGATGGTGCGGCTGGTGGCGTTGTCGTCGACAATCAGCACCCGGACCCGCTGGAGGTCGGGCGGTGGCGCGATATTTGTTGCCCAATCGGCGTCGTGCGCCAAGGGAACCGTGAAGGAGAAGGTGCTCCCCTGACCGGGGATACTCGCGACTCCAATCTCGCCCCCCATCAACTCAACCAGTTGCCGGCAAATCACGAGCCCCAGCCCGGTCCCCCCGTACTTCCGGGTCGTCGAGCTGTCCGCCTGCGAAAACGCCTGAAAGAGCCGCGGCAGAGTCTCCGCCGGAATGCCGATCCCGGTATCCGCGACGGCGAAGCGGACCAGGGTGGAGTCGACAGACGCCCCGGCGACTTCGACCTGGACCGCCACCTCCCCTTGGGCGGTGAACTTGACCGCGTTGCCGACCAGATTCGTGAGAACCTGGCGAATCCGGCCAGGGTCGCCCCGAACCGCGGTGGGAACGTCGCCGGGGAGCAGGTAGGTAAGCTCCAGCCCCTTTTGCTGGGCCGAGCCCGCCAGCAGTTCGAGCACCTCCTCGACGATTTGGCGCAGATCGAACGGAATCACCTCGATTTCGAGATGGCCCGCTTCGATCTTCGAAAAATCGAGAATGTCGTTGATAATCGTCAGCAGGGCCTCGCCCGAACCACGCGCCGCCGCGGCGAACTCATGCTGCTGGGGCGAAAGCGGCGTATCCAGGAGCAGCCCCGTCATCCCAATGACGCCATTCATGGGGGTGCGGATCTCGTGGCTCATGGTCGCGAGAAAGGCGGATTTCGCGGCTGAGGCGCCAAGCGCGTCATCCCGGGCTGCCTCGATCTCACTGACGAGTCCGCGCAGCTTGGCCACCATTTGGGACAGCGCCCGGCCCAGGGTGTCACGGGCCGACGTCACGGGTACGTCATGGCTCAGATCTCCACCTGCGATGGCCAGCGCAAGCGCGGCTCGCTCCTGTTGCCGGGCGATCAAAGTTCGGAACGCATCGGCCATCTGCCCGAGCTCGTCCCGCGACCGGACGCTGATATGCTGGTCAAGATCCCCCTGGGCGAGGGCCACGGCGGCGACCGTGACCTCCCGGACACTTCGGCGAATGGTAGTCGCGAGCCAGAGGCCAAGAACCGTCGCGAGGACGGTCGATCCGACGACCGCAACGCCGATCAGCTTCGGGCTTTCCCCAGTGACCTGGTCCACGGTGGTACTCACGCGCTGGGCACCGGCCGTCTCCTGGGCCACGAGCGTGTGCATTTCATCGTCGACCCGTCGGAACAATTCAGCCCCGCGGCCTTGGACGTACCCGATCGCTGCCTGATCGTTGTTGTCGCGGGAGAGTGGAAGAAAGACGCGATCGTGCTCGTCCAGGTATTCCACCCAGCGCTCGCGGAGGCGCTGCATCGCCGCCCGTTCGAGGGGAGTAAGCGCGAGCTGCTCGTACGCCGTCATCGAGGCGCCGACCTCAGCCCGATGCGTGTCGAGTGTCGCCTCCCACACCGCCCATTCGGACGGACTCTCGACCGCGATGTGAGCGAAACCGGCGCTGCTGAATTCGTTGATCTCCGTATCGAGCTCTCCGACGAAGCGCAGCCCCGGCAACCAGCGGTGGGCGAGCTCCGTGCTGGCGGTGCCCACTCTCGCCAATTGCACCAGGCTCAACACCCCCAGCGCGGCGACCAGGGCGGCAACGGCGAGGAACCCGGCGACGAGCTTCGCCGTCATCGACATCGGCATTGACCTCATGCGCTTCTCATCTCAGGAAACCCGGGAACGACCCGCGCCAGCGGAGCAGCGATACGACTGCTCGAACCAGCAGGGATGGCATCTCGGCAAGCTACGTCCGTGGATCCCGGATCGCGATCAGGTCGGTTTTGTCCTCAGATCACTATGCAGCATGTCGGTGCTCTTGTCATGACGCTAGCTTCATCTACAAGCTCGCAACTACAAGCTCGCAACCCCTGCTCGCATTTTGCGCATTAAATACGAGCGGCCGCTGGGTGAGAGCGCAATCCGATTGGTAAGACGTCGAGGGGAAAGAGACGCACATAGGTCTGCCAGGACCGCCCACGATGAGCCCATCGCAGCGGTTTGGCATCTGGTCCGTCAACGGGCGCTGCGCACTTCCTGGACGGCGGTCGCCAGCCGGCACTGAGCGCCTCCCAACACGCAGATTGAGCAGGAGGTCGCATTATATTGGCGGGGCAGGTTGCGCTTGTCGATGGCTCTGCCCGAAACCAACTGCCTTCTTCTCCCCCCGCGATGGGTAGCTCGTGGCTGCCCCAATAAGCCGATCGCGCCGGTTGCCACCGACACTCAGTGGCCCGCCGACACGGTGAGCGCGCTGCTACGCCCCGCTATTTGATGCCAACCACCATCGATTCGGGTCCGGCCAGGTGCTCGACCCGGGTCTCGCGGAATCCAGCCTCGGTCATCCAGCCGGCGCAGTCGGGACCGGTGTAGTCGAAGCCGGCGGGGGTCTCGATCAACATGTTGAGGCTCATGAGCAGTCCCACCACGTTCTCGCGACGGTCGGGGTCGATGATCGTTTCGTACACGACGAGCGCTCCACCCGCCGGTAATGCTGCATACGCTTTGGCGAGCAAGGTACGCTTGTCCTCGAGGCCCCAGTCATGCAGGGTGTGACCCATCACAAGCACATCGGCCGCAGGTAGCGGGTCGGTGAAGAAGTCCCCCGCCTGGAACTGCACCCGTTCGGTTAGTCCTGCCGCACGCACATACGGCTCGAAGATCGGCCGCAGGGGTGGGAGATCGAAACCAATCCCGGTCAGGTGCGGATGGGCTTGCGCAATCGCGACGGCCAGGCCACCTTCGGCGGCACCGACGTCGACGAAGCGCTGATATTTGGGCCACGGGAATTGACGCGCGATCGCGTACGCCGAAGCCAGGCTGATCCCGGTCATCGCCCGCGCGAAGCCGGCGAGCGCCACTGGATCAGCGTAGAGAGCAGCAAAGAAATCGCCGCCGGCCTTGGCCTCGTTCTGCAGCTGCCCAGTGCGCAGCGCTTCCGGGAGGGCATCCCAAAACCCGTAGAGCCGCCGGCTGAACATCTCCAGCAGCCCGCCGGCGTAGGAAGCCTTGGCCCGGTCCAAGTACTGGTCCGTCTCGGGACTATTCGAATACTCGCCGTTGTGGCGCTCCAACATCCCGAGCGCAACTAAGGCGTCAAAGAAATCCCGAGCACTCCGGGGGTGGAGCCCGAGCCGCTCCTGCAAGGACTCCGCAGCGAGTGGGCCCTTGGCTAATTCGGTGAAGACTCCGAGCTCCACCGCGCTGAGTAAAGTCTTCGAGGCCATGTAGCCAAAGCCAAGCTGCATGATCCGGTCTGGGGTGAGGGGCGCCGGGTTCGGCGCGCTTCTGGGGCCATTACCGGGTGAGGATTCAGTCGCCATGGCTTCTACCCTTCGCGCGGGCTCGCCGCGCACGTCCCATTATGCGCGGTCGGTTGGCCGGGTCGGGGCGGAAGAGCCGTCACTCTGCGGACCAACGGATCCTGCGACCACCCAACATGAGTGAATAGCGGCTGGTCTTCTGGCTAGGCGCGGGAACGGCTTCCCCATCTTTACGGCGGCCTGGCAACAGGAGGTCCTGGTATGCTTCAGCAGCTTCGCAGGCCGGATATCGTACACTCCGCGCGAGCCCATGGGGGTCCTCGCGAAGTCCCTGTCGTCACGCTTTCCTGGAGAATGCCACCTGTTTGAAATGGAAGGGCTCGCGACTCAAGTCGCGCGGAGTCCTGCGGTCATTCGCGAGCGCGCCCGCCTCGCCGTAAGCACGATCAATGCGCGCACCTTCGTTATCGCCGTCGGGCTCGCAACGTATGTGTGCGGATTTCTCGCCGGCGCGCTGGTCAACCTTTACTTGCTCGCGGTCCATCATCCGCTTGTCGATCAGTTCCGTTCGACCCTCAGCTACGGCTCGGCGATCATCGGCGACGGCTTTCTCCTGCCTGTGGTCAATATGATCGTCGCAAGCTTCATCGCGCGCCGGCGCGAGGACGTCACGCCGGGCACGATTCGGTTCGCGTTCGCCCTCGGCGTTGCAGAGACCGCCTATTTCCACATCTCGCAGGCGGTCAACGGAATTGTGAACTGGACAATGCCGACGCCGTGGCACTGGAATATCCTCGGGCTCTGGCATGCGATGTACATGCTTTCGGTCACCACTTGGCTGTGGTTATTTCTTCTAGTCGTTATCAAGACCACGCGCCGCGAACGAGCCGTCCCAATCGAAGCCGCTGTCGTGCTCCTCGGCGTCGTCGCCTTTTTCGGCCTGCTCCGCCTCGACTACATCGCAGTAGATCTACAGACCGTGCTACCGCACCGCTGAGGTGCACCGCCACCCGCCGTGCCATCTACGATTCGACACCCACCAGTTCGGCTGGCCGAAGCCTGACAACGGGAATCTCGCGGTCGGTTTTCGTCTGGTACTCAGCGTAATTCCCCGCCGTCGCGGTGATGCGCTGCCAGGCGGCCGTGCGTTCTGCGCCACGTAATGACTCGGCTTGAACCCGCACCCTGCGCCCGCCGACCTGGATCCAGATCTGGTCGGGGTGCTTCGCCATATTGACGTACCAGGCCGGGTGCTGGGCCGCTCCGCCGCGGGAGGCGACGATCAGCCACCGATCCTCGCCGTCCGCGAACCAGATGAGTGGCACGCTGTGCTGCCGCCCGGATTTGGCGCCCGTGGTGGTCAGGATCAGCAGCGGTTGGCCCACCATGCGGATCCCGCGGCCGCGCAGCAGGCGGTAGATGGCCATCATCGGTCGATTGACGGCGCGCAGCAATCGGCCCGGAATTCGCGCTCCGCGGGTTCCGTCGGGCGTCAAATCAATCGGCATCCATCCTGCTCCCGTTATCCGCGAAATGGGCCTTTCGGAATCAGACCCTCGCCATGCTCTAGAATTACGCAAGATATGCTGCAACTGAAACAAGTCAACTATGCAACCCCCACCCGCCAACTCGTCCGTGATGCCAGCTTCACTCTTGGTCGTGGCGATAAGGTCGGCCTCGTCGGCGTCAACGGCGCCGGCAAGTCCACACTTCTCCGCATCATCATGGGAGAAGTGCCGCCGGCTTCGGGTTCCGTGATTCGACCCCCGCGGGTCGGCTATGTGCCGCAGTCCGTGGAGTTCGATTCCAGCCGGAAGGACCAGTCCGTCTACGAGTATGTGGCGGAAGGCCGCGCCCTGGTCACGCTGCAACACAAGCTCGACGAGCTGTCTAACGGGAACGGCAAGCGACCAACGAACGACGCGCTGCGCGAGTATGAGCGGACGCTCGCTGCGTTCGAGGCAGCAGGCGGCTGGCAAGCGAAAGCGACGATCTCCGTCATGCTCGCACGACTCGGCTTGAGCTTCATTGAGCTCGAGAGTCCGATCAACGTCCTGAGCGGCGGGCAGCGCGCTCGGCTCGCGATCGCACGCGCCCTCTTTGCGGAGCCGGAGCTCCTCGTCCTGGACGAGCCGACGAACCACCTGGACGTCGGCGCCAAAGAGTGGCTGATGAAATACCTGGGCACGTGCAAGAGCACGGTGCTCATGGTCTCGCACGATCTCCAACTGCTGGACCGCTCGATCTCGGCGATCTTTCATCTGAACGAGATGGACCAGCGTGTGCACATCTATCGCGGGAACTACTCCCAGTTCACGGTGCTCAAATCGGCCGCGACCGCGCAGGTGCAGAAGTCACTCAAGACGCAGCAGAAGCAGATCGCACTGCTCAAGGCGTCCGCCGCCACGATGGGCGCGAGCGAGAAGCAGGCGACGCGGCGCAAGAACATCGAGCGGCGCGCTGCCGCGATGGAACAGCTGCTACCGGACGCTCCGAAAGAGTCCAAGGCCATCAAGGTCAAGTTTCCGCCGCTGCAGCGCACCCAGGAGATCGTGGTCCGGACCCACAAGATTCACAAGAGCTACGGGAACAAGCAGATCGTTCCCCCATTCAATCTGGAGATGGAGCGCGGGGAGCGCATCGTCGTAACGGGCGGCAACGGCGCCGGCAAGACGACGCTGCTCAAGCTGGTCTCTAAACAGCTCGAGCCGAGCGGCGGTACCGTCGAGCACGGCAGCGCGGTCTCGCTGGGCTATTACGCCCAGGAACAAGAGCAGCTCGATCCCAAAGCGACGGTTCTCGAAGAGGCGCGCTCGGCATCATCGGGTGCCGAGGGGTATCTCCGCGGCATGCTGGCCCAGTTTGGGTTCTATGGCGACGCCGCGTTCCAGCCGACGCACACACTCTCCGGTGGCGAGCGGAGCCGACTCTGTCTCGCCAAGCTGGTGCTTCAGGGCAACAACTGCCTCGTCCTGGACGAGCCCACGAACAATCTGGATCCGGCATCGATCCAGCAAGTCCTCCAGGCGCTGCTCGCCTACGAGGGTGCCATGCTGCTGGTCAGCCACGATCAGGCGTTCGTCCGCGCCCTGGCGCCGCGCCGCGTCATCGTGATGCCGCACGCTCAGGTCAAGCTCTTCGCCTGAGTTTCTACAAGGATCGCCTCGCCAGAACGGATCTCGGTCCACATGCCTTCTGGCCACTCCCCCGACACCTCCGCGGCGCCACCCGGTGGGATTGCGGTTCGGGCGGACTATTCTTCGTGGCTGGACGGCGCGGAGTGCGAACGCGGCTCTGAACGCAACGCCCCGACTGGACACGTGACGCCCGTCCCACCAACCCCGCAATAGCCGGCCGGATTCTTCGCCAGGTACTGCTGGTGGTACTCCTCAGCGAAGTAGAACGGACCTGCCTCACGAATCTCCGTCGTGATCGGACCAAAGCCCGCTTGCGTGAGCGACTCCTGGTAGGCGCCGCGCGAGGTTGCGGCTGCCAACCGCTGGTCATCGCCTGAGGTGTAGATCGCCGAGCGGTACTGCGTTCCCACGTCGTTGCCCTGGCGCATGCCCTGGGTGGGATCGTGGCTTTCCCAGAACCGCTGGAGCAACGCCTTGTAGGTGACGACCGCCGGGTCGAACACGACTCGGACCACCTCCGCGTGTCCGGTGCGGCCCGAGCAGACCTCTCGGTACGTCGGGTTCGGGGTGAAGCCGCCGGCATAGCCCACGGCCGTAACGTACACGCCGTTGACGGTCCAGAACTCGCGCTCCGCGCCCCAGAAGCAGCCAAGCCCGAAGATGGCCTCTTGCATCTGCGGCGGAAACGGCCCCTGCATGGGTCGGCCGGTGACGAAATGCCGTTCGGGGACCGCGACCGGCTGGTCACGACCGGGAAGCGCTTCCCCCGGCGTCGGCATGGGAGTCGCGACCAGGTGCAGGAAGCGCGCGACCCGAGTCAGGAACGGAGTGTCCGTCATGGTTGGATGTTCTGGTTCAGCCGGAAGAGGTTCGTCGGGTCGTACGTGCGCTTGAGCGCCTGCAAGCGGGCGTAGATCGGGCCGTACGCGGATCGGACGCGGTCCGCACCTTCGTCGAACAGCTCGTTGACGTAGACCCCGGCGGAGAGGTGGGGCTGTAGGTCGTCCCACACGCCGCGCAGCCAGCCAATATTGGCCTCGTCCTCGCTCGGATCGATCCAGCCACCCAGAATCGTCATCGAATAATGGGCATCGCGATAGTAGAAGGCTGTGGATTCGCGCGGGACGCGGCTCACGGCAGCGCCGAAGGGGGCGATGATGACGGCGCTCAAGGGCGATGGCGATTTCGCGTAGCCCTCGGCCAGCACGTCGATGGCGCCTGGGCTAAGCTGGTCCATGAAGTTCGAGCGCATGTAGTACCGCCGATGCGGCACCGCGGACTCGTCCAACATGCTCTGGAGGACGGTATACGGGAGCGGCCCGACGTGCTGCATCACCGTGGTCCCCAGCTTGCGGTACGGTTCGACGGCTCGCTCGCCGGCGGCCAGGTCGTTGCCGAGATAGGCCGGGACGATCCCGACGGCGGGGTGTCCCTCGGGCGTCGTCAGTAGGACGGCACAGGTCATGACGTCATCCGGCGCGTGCTGCATCAACTGCTCGTACCCTTTTAGCACGCTCTTTGCCTCGGTCAGCGGATAGGCGATGAGCCCGCCAAAAACCGGCCCCCGGGGATGAAGGTGGTACTCGAACGACGTCACGATCCCGAAGTTGCCCCCACCGCCACGCAGCCCCCAGAACATCTCTGGATTCTCTTCGGCGCTGGCATGGAGAAGCTCGCCGGCTGCCGTCACGTCATCGCAGGAAACGAGGTTGTCGACGACCAGACCATGCCTGCGGCACAGCCAGCCGAAGCCGCCTCCGAGTGTCAGTCCCGCGATGCCCGTGTGGGAGATCATGCCGCCCGTGGTTGCGAGCCCAAAGGCCTGAGTTTCCCGATCGAGCTCACCCCACAGGACGCCCGGCTCCGCCCGCACGCGCTGTGCTTCCGGATCGACCCGGATGCCCTTCATGGGCGAGAGGTCGATCATGATGCCGCCATCGCAGACCGAGAGGCCGGGAAAGCTGTGGCCGCCGCCTCGAACCGCGACGAGCAGGTTGTTCTCGCGGGCGTAGTTCACCGCGGCAATTACATCCGCCGCGCCCGCGCAACGGGCGATCAGACCGGGCCGCCGGTCGAACATGCCGTTCCATACCTGGCGAGCTTCGTCGTAGCCGCTGCCTTCGGCATCGAGGACCGTGCCCCGCAGCGCACCGCCGAGCAGGTTCGGTAGTGGATCCTGGCTCATGTGTCCCTCGCTCTCGCTCCAGTCGTGTACGCTGCGATTACCTGCGGCAGCGGCACTCAATCTGACCTCGGTGAGGCCCTCAATTGAGGCCTCCAATAGTAGTCCGAAGCAAGCGCCGGAAACGAGCCCCGGCCCGACGGCTTGGGATTTTGTGAGCCGCCCGGTACGCCGGTCGGTCTAATCGAGGAGCACCCATGGCCGAACGCAACGACATCCTGGTCAACGGCAACCCCCTGAAGCTCGGACTCTTCGGCGCGAACTGCTCGAGTGGTCGGTCGTATATCACCGCGCCGGAGCGGTGGGACACGAGCTGGGAGCACAACGTCCAACTCGCGCAGCTCGCGGACGAGGCGGGGATCGAGTGCATGGTTCCGATCGCCCGCTGGAAGGGCTACGGTGGCGAAACGAACCCGAATGGGACGAGCTGGGAATCGATCACGTGGGCCTGCGGCTTGTTGGCGGCCACTCGCCGCATCAACGTGTTCGCCACTGTGCACGTCCCGCTGAACCACCCGCTCGTGGCCGCGAAGCAGATGAGCACGGCGGACCATATCGGGCGCGGCCGGTTTGGCGTGAACGTCGTCTGTGGCTGGAACGAAGACGAATTCCGCATGTTCGGCGTGACGAAGAAGGAGCACGAGGATCGCTACGCGCAGGGCGCGGAATGGTGGCGGATCGTGCGCGAGATCTGGGGCGGCGCTGGCCCGTTTGATTTCGTCGGCGAGCACTACGAGCTGTACGGCGTAGAGGGCTCGCCTCTGCCCTACCGGGGCGCGGCCCCGATCATGATGAACGCCGGCGCCTCACCCTCGGGGCGGGCGTTCGCCATCCAGTATTCCGACATGCATTTCGACGGCGTGAAGTCGCCCGAGGAGAGCATCGAGCGCATCGCCGACACCAAGCGGCAAGGCCGCGTGCTCGGTCGGGACATCCAGGTCTGGACGCCGATCGGCATCGTCTGCCGGCCGACCCGACAGGAGGCGGCCGAGTACACGCAGTACATCGTGGAGCACGCGGACCTGGGTGCGGTCGGGCATCTCGCCGAGATGCACGCGCGCGATGCGAAAGACCGGATCGATCTCGAGGGGGTCCATCGGCGCACGGGCGAAAGCCAGGTTGAGCGGCGCGTGCTGGCCCGCGGCTCCTACTGCGCGGTCGGCGACCCCGACTGGGTGAGCGAGGAGCTCGTGCGCCTCCATCGTGGCGGCTTCGATGGGCTCGTTCTCAACTTTGTTGATTACCTCGACGAGTTCCCGTACTTCGCCCAGGAGGTGCTGCCCCGCCTCGAGCGCCTGGGAATCCGCGAGCCAGCGATCCGTATGGATGTTGGGTAGTAAACCAATACCTACCGCGCGGCTGCCTCACGTGCCTCGAAGAACTCCTTCGCGATCTCCGGGAAGAGGGCGTAGGTCAGGACATCCTCATCGCTGTGGGCGAGACCGGCCGCGCCCTTGCGGGCTTGCTCGAGTCCGGGCTCGAGGAGGTCCGCCGGGCGGCAGGTGATCGGCTCCCGTTTGCCCAGAACCTTCGCCCTCATCTCGTCGCTGATCGGACCGGGCGCCTCGCCGTAGTGGCCCATGACGTAGTTGCGTGTTTCGGTGCTCACCACGGAATAGCGCTTCCCGGTCATCACGTTCAGCGCGGCCTGTGAGCCAACGATCTGGCTGGTGGGCGTGACGAGCGGCGGATAGCCGAGGTCCTTGCGCACGTGCGGCATCTCGGTCAGGACCGCGTCGAGCTGGTGCTCGGCGTTTTGCTGTCGGAGCTGGACGACCAGATTCGAGAGCATGCCGCCGGGGATCTGCGAGACGAGGATGTCGGTCTTGATCTGATTGTTGACGGGGCTATCGAATTCCGCGTAGCTCCGCCGCACTTCGGCGAAATAGCTTGCGATCTTCGCGAGCTTATCCAGATCCAGACCCGTGTCATGCGGCGTGCCCATGAGCGCGGCGACGACCTGCTCCGTCGCCGGCTGCGAGGCGCCCTGCGAGAACGGCGAAATCGCCGTGTCCACGATATCGGCGCCGGCCTCGATCGCCATCATGTAGCTCATCTGGGCCAGGCCGGCGGTGCAGTGCGAGTGCAGGTGCAACGGCAGATCGATGCGCGACTTGATCTTGCTGATGATCTCGTATGCGGCGTACGGGGCAAGCATGCCCGCCATGTCCTTGATGCAGATGATCTGCACACCCGCCTCCGCGAGCTGTTCCGCGACGCCGAGGAAATAGTCCGGCGAGTGGACAGGGCTGATCGTGTAGCAGACCGTACCCTCGACTAGCTTGCCGGTCGCGAGCGCCGACTCGATCGCGGTGCTCATGTTGCGGATGTCGTTCATCGCATCGAAGATGCGGAACACGTCGATTCCGTTTGCGGCAGCCCGGTCCACGAACGCCCGCACCACGTCATCGGGATAGTTCCGGTAGCCGACGATGTTTTGGCCGCGCAGCAGCATCTGCAATCGGGTCTTCGGCATCGCCGCGCGGAGCTTGCGGAGGCGTTCCCAGGGATCTTCCTTTAAGTACCGGAGGGCCGCGTCGAAGGTTGCGCCGCCCCATGCTTCGAGCGACCAGTAGCCGACGTCGTCGAGCTCCGCGGCGATGGGAAGCATGTCCTCCGTCCGCATGCGCGTCGCCACCAGACACTGATGGGCGTCGCGAAGCACGGTTTCCATAATCCCGATTTTCCCTACCATAGGTCACCAGGCTCCTGTCGCTGCGCAGCGCCCTGCATGACGCAGCGCGCATCGTTCTGCGTTGAAGTTTTATTGGAAGTTTGTATTCATGGTAACAGGGCAGAGTCGCGGTTAGAGGCTGTAGAGCGCCTTCGGATTCGTCTCCACGATCTTTTCAATCGTGCTTGCCGAAATCTCGGTGCTGCTTTTCAAAATGCTGATCGCGTCCAGCTCCGATGAGGCGTCGAAATGGCCATAGTCGGTGCCAATAACGATCTGGGACTCGCCCGCATGCTTCAGCACGAACGGCAGGTCGTCGTTCGTCTGACAGGTAACGTAGACGCGGCTCGCCTCGAGCGGGCGCTCCGGGATGGGCCTCCCCTGGACGGCGAACCGCTCTTTGGCGTCCGCCACCACCCAGGGCACCCACTGCGCGCTCGCCTCGATGAAGCCCCAGCGCAGGCGGGGAAACTGCGTCGCGAGCTCGCTCGTTAGCACCTGCTGGCACGCCATGACTGTGGGAATACGGAAGGCCGCGAAGCCGCCGCCCTGCTGGTACGGCGAGCGGAAGAGGTCGAGCATCGCGGGGTTGCCGTTGGCGATGTGCACCGCGATCGGCATGTCCAGGCGCTCGGCCTCGTCGAAGATCGGATAGAAGTAGGGGTCGACGACGAGCCGGTTGCCCTCCACCGGTCGCATGCATACGGCGACGGCGCCATTTGCCTTGGCGATCCGCATCTCATCGATGGCGTCCGGAATGCTCATGAGCGGGGGCATCATCGACCAGTGGAGTCGGCCCCCGCCCTGCTTCCAGATGTCTGCGAGCCAGCGGTTCCATGACCGGCAAAGGGCCAGGTCGACCTCCGGCCGATCGCAAATCTGCTCGATACCGATCGTGTTGTGCAACACCTGGATGTCGATGCCGAGCCGATCCATGTCCTGGAGCCGAAGCTCGACGTCGTCCATCTGCCGCGCGGCCAGCACGGTGACCACGTCCCGGCCGGTGCGCTCGGTCTGTCGCGCCAGCTCCTGCTCCGTCAGGGTCGCAGGACGGAGGCCGCGAAGCTTGCCGTCGATAAGCCAGCGCTCGCCGCGGGACTCGCCGCGGGGCGCAACCAGGTCGGGGCGGTACTTGCGATCGGCTGGCTCGAGGTAGTCCCAGGTGTGCTCGGTCTCCAGAACGTGCGCATCTGCATCGATCGTCAACATGACCTTCCCCCGGCGCTAGACTCTGACGTCAGTGTATGCCACCGCGCCCCTCCATGAGAACTATCCGTACCGTAGAATCCCGCGGTCCCACGTCACGCGCCAACGCTGGCCGAGGTCCGTCCGCGACCCAACGAGGACCTCTGGAGGTGCGGTGTTCCGGCTGCAGCTACTCCCGCGGGAGAACCGCTTTTTTGACCTGTTCGAGGCGGCGGGTGCGAATCTCGTCGATTGCGCCCAGTGTCTCACCGACCTGCTCAACGACTTCGACGCGTTGCCTGAGCACGCGCAGCACATGCGCGACCTCGAGCACCGCGGCGATGAGATCATCCACGAAGTGATGAACCTCCTCCGCAAGACCTTCCTTCCGCCGCTCGAGCGCGAAGACATCATTGCGCTCATCGAGGGCATGGACGACGTCGTCGACTCGCTGGAGGAAGGTGTCGCCCGCATGGTCATGTACAAGGTGAGTGCCCCAACCACCTCGACCGTGCATGACCTCGCACGAGTCATCAGCGCCCAGGCGGACGTCGTCCGCGACGCGCTGCCGAACCTGCGAAGCAAGGAATCGATGCAGAAGCTGTTGCCGGCCGCGGTGGAGGTGAACCGGCTCGAGAACGAGGCCGATCACATCCTGCGGCAGGGGCTCGAGGCGCTCTTCGAGAATCCGACCGACCCGTTCCACGTGATCAAATGGCGAGAGATCTACGAGTATCTCGAGGGCGCGACGGATTGCGCTGAGGACATCGGCAACGTTCTGGAAGGAATTGTCTTGCGCCATGCGTGAGCGGCCCTAGATGGACGCCGCGCTTCTACTCCTGATCGTCGTTCTGATCCTCGGGCTCGCTTTCGAGTTCGTAAACGGGTTCCACGACGCCGCCAATGCCATTGCCACGATCGTTGCGACGCGCGTGCTTAGCGCGCGGGCCGCGGTGCTCATGGCCGGCGGCCTCAACCTGGTGGGTGCGCTGTCGGGGACGGCGGTCGCCACCACGATCGGCAAAGACCTGGTCGATCCCGGAAGTGTGACGACGGGCACGGTGGCCGCGGCGTTGCTGGCAGCGATCATCTGGGACCTGATCACCTGGTACATGGGGATCCCCAGCTCGTCCAGCCACGCACTGCTCTTCGGCACCCTCGGCGCAGCAGTCGCAACGGCCGGCTTTGAGGTGGTCATTATCGGCGGGCTGACGAAGGTTGTATTCGGCATCGTGTACTCGCCGGTCGTGGGCGTCATGGGTGGCGCGCTCTTGATGTTCCTGCTGATCTGGGCGCTGCATCGGACCCGGCCGGACAAGGTAGGTCGAATCTTCGGGCGCGCGCAGTTGCTCTCTTCGGCCTATATGGCGTTCAGCCACGGCAGCAACGACGGCCAAAAGACGATGGGGATCCTATCCCTCTCGCTCTTTACCTACGGGGCCTTGGGGAGCACTTTCTACGTGCCAGTACCGATCATGATTGCGTCCGCGCTCGCCATGGGCCTGGGCACCGCGATGGGCGGCTGGCGCATCATCCGCACGATGGGGACGCGCATGGTTCAGCTCCAGCCGGTCCACGGGTTCGCCGCGGAGACGGCGGCAGGGACGCTCATCGAGGTGGCCACCCGGGCCGGGATTCCGATCTCCACAACCCATGCGATCTCGGGCGCGATTATCGGGGTCGGCGCGCTTCGCGGCACTCACGCGGTACGCTGGAGCATGGTCGCGGAGATCCTCATGGCCTGGGTCCTCACGATCCCAGCCTGCTTCAGCCTCGGTTGGCTGCTCATGCAGGTCGGAACCCGCCTGGTGGCGCTTTTCTCCTAGCCCGCTTCAAATCCCTTCGCCTCACCCCACCCTCTATAGCGCTTTGACGTAAGCAGCGCTTTGACGCGGGCCACGGAGCTGAGGGGTTGAGCGACATCACATGGCAAGTTGTGGCTTCCGGACCGAGCCAGTGGCACAAAGGCCGGATGCGAATGCGTCCCTGGCATAGCATGCTAGCTTGCTATCACATGGAGTTTTTCGGTGCGTAGCAACCCGGGGGTCGGGGGGCGCCCTCAATATAAAGGAGCGCAGGTTGATAAAGGAGCGCAGGTTGAACGCACGATTCGTCTATCGTTTCCGCGTGATCGGAGCAATGGCCCGCTAGGTTCGCTTTTGCGGTCCGTAGCTTCTAGACGCCGTGCTACCCTGACGGGCGCGTGAGGCGTTTGGCGTGACGCGACCGAAGGAGGTTTGGCGCTTTGGCAATTCTCGCGATGATCGATCTTACGAACGTGCCGCCAGACATCTATGCTCAGGTGTGTCAGAGCCTCCGCATCCCGGTCATCGGCGGGCAAGCGCCGCAGGAAGCGGACGGCAAGATCCAGGTCGCGGTCAGCGGCCTCGGGTATTCCGCGGCGACGATCGACCGCACCGATGGCCGACCCAACATGGCGAAGTACGCCTACGACGTCATGAAGGGCATCATCGACGACATCCACGCCGGCAAATGGGGCACCGGCCAGTAGCTTGCACCCAGGAACATGACAGAGGCCTGGTCCACCAGTGGTGGACCAGGCCTCTGGTGTAAGTCGGTTTCGTCAGTGGGTTCGCGGCGCCGGCATCTCGAGACCCATCTTCTCGAGATACTCGGGCAGGTGGTAATCCATCGTACGCCCTTCGTAGGTCGCGAACTGGTCGTCCAGCGGCACGCCACCCATAAAGTGGAAGCCGTTCGTGTCCCAGTCGTACCAGTCATCGCCGCGGCCCTTGAGGTCGAACCACCGCATACCGCCAGGACTGCCGTGGCGCGAGGTCCGCGCCGGCAGGTCGGGGCCCGCGCCGACGAAGCCGTGCGCCTCCGCGTCGTACTGCCACTCCGGGACATTCGCCCACATAAAGTCGTAGTTCGGCCAGAAATATCGGTCTTCGACCACGAGCGCTGCGTGTGAGGCGTGGAGCTTGCCGAAGCCGCCCGTGCGCCCGCCAAGCTTCTCGACCAGCTTGTAGACGATGCGCGCGCCGCCGACGGTCGGCAACACGAGGGTGTCCTTCGGGATGTCGGAGCTGACCATCGGCTCGAGCGCGCAATACGTGGCGAAGTGGTCGGCCGCGCGCTGCAGGTCGAGGCACTCGTAGACGCCGTGGCTGATGCGCCCAACCCCAACCGAGCTGGCGCCCTCCATGGCGCCCGCGGGTAGGCGGTCTGGCGCCCAGAACTCGAACTGGTTCCCGTCCGGGTCTTCCCAGGCAATCGAGATACCGGCGTCGCCCTCGGCGGACGTCCGGGTCGGGTCGAGGTGGGGCACCTTGTTCGCGTCGAGGCGCCGCAGGTGCTGGTCGATGTCCTCCTGGCGGATGAAGAGGCCGTGGCGCGGCAGCCCCTTGCCCAACCCGGCGCTTGGTGGCAGCGGGTCCGGGCTCTTCATCGCCCCGTGGTGGCAGAACTTCGTGATGTCCTGGAAGAGGATGTTGCGGTTTCCCGGGCCGTGGGGCGTTGCGCCGAGCACTTTAGCCTGGAACTCCGCCCAGCGCTCCAGATCATCGCTGCCAACCACGTAGTGATCGATCCAGTACACGGTTCCTGGTCGCTGATCCTCGATCATGTGCCGCTCCTTCCTGGCCGCGCGTGCCACGCGCAGGCTCGCCGCTCGTCATCGGCTCCATCGTACATCGCCGTCGTGCGATTGCCCAGAGCAAGCGGCGGCGCCCCCGGTTCTGTCCGTGACCTGGCCGTGGCTGCCGGGCTACTTGACCTTGAGCCGCGGGAAGAGCTGGATCGCGTTCTCGCGCAGGATCTTGCGTCGGTCGTCCGCCGTCAGGAAGTCCATCGTCTCGATCAGGGGGATCAGGTCATCGGAGGGCTTGCCCGTCTCCGGGTTCAGAATGGCGGTGCCGCTGCCAGGAGCCTCCGTGCCAAAGACGATGCGATCGACTCCGCGCTGCTTGATTGCCGCGACAAGGAAGTCCTTGTCGTAGGCGCAGCTATCGAAATAGATGTTGTTCGGCTTGAGGTCGGGCTCGGCCTCGTCGGCCGCGTTGGCGGTGACGATCGATCCGCCCGCGGCCTCGCCGCTCGCGGCGCCGTGACGAACGAATCGGCTCAGCGAGCCGCCGCAGTGGCAGATGATGATGCTGAGGTTCGGGAAGCGCTCGAAGACGTCGCTGTGCTCGAGCAGCATCGTCGCCAGCGTCTCCTCGGTGATGTTGTTGTACTGATAGCTGTGGGGAATGCGCTCCAGCCGCGGGTCGAACGTGATGGACGGATGGACGATGAGCGGAACGCCGAGCTCCGCGGCGCGCTTGTACAGCGGGTACCAGTAATCCTGGTCCATGCCGGGGGTCTGGCGATCACCCGCTGGGTCCGGATTGACGAGCGCGCCGACGAAGTCCAACTCCTGCGCGCAGCGCTCGAGCTCTTCGATGCAATTGTTCGTGTCCAGCCGCGAGTTCTGGGGAAGCTGGGCGACGCCGACGTATCGGTCCGGGTGCACCTTCGTCTGCTGGTAGATCACGTCGTTCGTGACGCGGGTCCATTTCTCGACAAGCGGTACCGTCTCGAACTGCATCATCGCGACGGGCCGGGGCGAGATCATCTGCACGTCGATGTTGCGCTCGTCCATGATGCGCAGGTGACGCCCCAGGGCGGTCTCCATGAGCTGGTCGCTGATCTCCAGCCCGGCGCCCGGCGTGCGCAGCGCAATCAGATTGAAGGCGTACGCACGGAAATGCGGTGGGGTGGACATGTGGCCGTGGACGTCGATGACGCGCTCACCGTTATACATCGGTACTCTCCTCTTGCTCGTGGTCCATTGAAAGGCGAAGGCGCTGAATTAGACAGCATGTGACGGTGCGGCACCAGTCGGCCTTCTCGCCATGGGCTGGCTCGCGCCTAGTGGATCCGACGGGCCTCCGGGACGGTCGCGAAGATCGCCACCGCGACGAGAGTCCCTATTGTCGCCATCACCGTGATGGCCATCGGTGCGCCGAGCAAGGCCGCAACACCGCCAAGCACGAGCCCACCGCCCATCTGCACGACGTGGGTCTGCTGGAGGATCGCCATCGTTCGACCGCGGAATTCCGGCGGCGTGTAGGCCTGGACCACGATCTGTGTGAGCGTATGGGTGGTCACGTGGAAGAGCCCGGCGACAACCATCAATGCGATGGAAAGCGCGAAGAGCGTCGAGTGCGCGAAGAGAATGACGGTCAATCCGTACAGGACCACGCCGCCGAGCATGATCATTCCGCGTGGCAGCCGGTCGCCGAGCGCTGCAACGACCACCGAGCTGCAGAAGGCCCCGACCCCCATGGCGGTCAGGAGCAGCCCCTGGCCGGGGGCTCCTACGCCCAGGATGTCGCGCGCGAAGACGGGCAGGAGCGCCGCGAATGGAAGGATGAAGAGCGCCGCGGAGGTTACGACCAACAGGGCGCTTCGGACGGTGTCGTTCCTCCAGCTAAAACGCCAGCCTTCGACGATGTTGCTCGCGAATGAGTGAGCCCGGCTCTGGCGGACGCTGGCCCGGTCGGGAAAACGAAGGCGAGCGGGCAGCGGAATCGTGACCAGGGTCGCCGCGAGGTAGAGTAACCCCTCGACGGTGTAACATGCCGCGGTGCTCACGAGCGCGATGAGCATGCCGGCGAGCGCGGGTCCCGCGCTACGACTGACGTTGAACGACACCGAGGTGAGCGCGATGGCGTTCGTCAGGTCGCGTGGCGGCACTGCATCCGAGACCATTGCCGCTCGCGCGGGCTGATGAAACGTCGAGACGATGCTGTGGAACACCGCCGAGACGTATACGTGCCAGGGCTGGATCTGACCGGTGATGATGAGGGCGGCCAGGATGGCATACATCACGGCGTCCAGGATCTGGACAGCCATGATCTGCAGCTTGCGGTCGTACCGGTCGGCGGCTGTACCCGCGACCGGCGACAGTAGCAGCATGGGAAGCGCCTGGAGGCCCTGCAGCAGGCCGAGCTGCCACGCAGAGCTCGTGAGCTCATAGAGGAGCCAGCTTCGCGCTACCTGGTCCATCCACATGGCCATCGACGTGCAGCTTTGACCGAGCCAGAGGTACCGGAAGTCCCGATGGTGCACCGCGTCGAAGAGCGGAAACCGCAGAACGGAGGTCGGCACGCCCCAACGGCGGGCCCGCTCCTGGTCCGCCTCCACCTCGCTCACCGCCGCGGTGGCGCGCTCGTCTGGATCGGCATGAATCGTCACGGCGTGCTCCGGGGGCGTGGGGACCGTGCCTCAGTGTACGCCCGGGCGCGCCAACCCTCCTTGGTGGGCGGCGGGCAATCTGGCCCGGGACTACCGCGAAACGGGCCGTCGGCGTAAGATCGTGCCAAGAACCGAGGGGAGGTGGAACGTGTACGGAGTATTCGCGTCCGACCGATTTCTCCGGGGCGATAACCCAGCGCCAGGAGGTGATGGGCCGCGTTCTCTCGCTGCTCGGCGTTGCGTTCGTGTGCACCGCCCTCGGCGCGATGCTCGGGTTGCGCATGGGCCCGGGCGGGTTTCTGCTGTCGATCGTGGGCAGCTTCGGGACGTTAATCGCGCTGTTTTTCGCGAAGGAGAAGGCGCCGGTCAATCTCTGGCTGATGTACGCGTTCGCCACCTTCGAGGGGATGGCGCTTGGTCTGATTCTCGAAAGCTACGTTGCCCGTGGCCTGAGCGGTGCGATCCTGAACGCATCAGCGACGACAGGCGCCGTCACGCTCGCGGCGGGCGCCTACGGAACCAGCACCAAACGCGATCTCTCCGGAATGGGGAACATCCTGTTCATCGGTTTGATCGCCGTGGTCGTTGCCTCCCTGGTCGGCATCTTCGTCCAGATGCCGATGTTCCAACTGGTGCTCGCGGCGGTATCCGCGCTGCTCTTCACCGGCTTTCTGGTCTTCGACCTCAACCGCGTCGCGAACGCCCGGAACGCCACCCAGGGCGATGTGATCATGCTGGCGGTGTCCGTGTACCTGGACATCTTCAACCTGTTCCTGGCGCTGCTGCGAATCTTCGGCATCTTTGGAAACGACGACTGACGATCCCAAAAAAGGGAGGCAACTCATGGGCTCTCCGTCTCGCGCGCGCGGTCTGCTAGCATTCGTGCTAGTGCTCGTCCTGATTGGTTGCCAGCAGGCACCGACCCGTGGCGGAAGCGGATCGCCCGGTAGCGCGGCTGCGCCAGCACAGGCTGCGCCAAAGCGCGCAACGGCGGTCGTCATGGGTGACCCGCCCCACTTCGCCGGCCGCTTCAACCCGTCGATCGGGTCCACTCCCGGCCTTTGGGAGCTGGAAGAGATGATGAACGCGGGCATGGCGAACTTCGATCAGGAGGGGGCACTCCGGCCCCAGCTCGCCGAGGCAGTCCCCAGCCTTGAAAATGGACTCTGGAAGGTGTTCCCGGACGGCCGCATGGAGACCACGTGGAAGATCCGTCGTGGTGCCCAGTGGCACGATGGCACGCCGGTCACCTCGGCCGATCTGGTTTTCACGGTGCTGACCGGCACCGATCGAGAGGTCCCGGGCTTCGCCAACGTCATCAACACCATGATCGATAGTACGAGCACCCCGGATGCTTCCACGTTCGTCGCGACCTGGAAGAGTCCCTTCATCGGCGCGGATACGCTGTTCACCCGCCTCCGGGGGCTGCCGCTCCCCAAGCACATCCTCGAGGCGCCGTACACCGAAAACAAGAGCGCGATCGTGGACCATCCGTATTGGGGCCAGCAGTTCGTCGGCACCGGGCCTTACAAACTGCGGGAGCTGGTCCGCGGCAGCCATTTGATCCTGGATGCCAACGACAAGTACGTCCTCGGCGCGCCGAAGATCGACGTGTGGGAAGTGAAGTTCGCGCCGGACGCAAACGTCCTGATCACGATCCTGCTATCCGGTACGGCCGAGATGACGTTGGGCGCTCGGCTTTCGATCGACCAGGCGCTCCAGATTCAGGATTCGTGGCGCGAAGGCACCGTGCTTTTCAACCCCGGCGGCTGGCTCGTCGCGATGCCGCAGTTCCTGAATCCGACGCCAACTCTGCTGCTGGACGTGCGCCTTCGCCGGGCGTTGCAGCATGCGATCAACCGGCAGGTCATCGTGGACGATCTGCTGTTTGGGAAGGGGCAGATCGCCGATACCTCGGTCGCGCCGAACGAGCGGAGTTTCCGCGACATCGAGTCGTCGATCGTGCGCTACCCGTACGACCCGCAGCAGGTGACCCAGATCATGGCTGACCTGGGCTACACCCGCGGCTCGGACGGCATGTTGGTTGATGCATCACGCCAGCGGCTCACGATCGAGGCCCGGACGAACAATCAGCTCGACACGCAGGTGAAGGGCGCCGCCATCATCTCTGACTTCTGGCGGCGGGCCGGCGTGAACGTGGACGAGATCGTCTACGGTCAGCAACGCGTCGCCGACCGCGAATATCGACATACCCGACCCGCCTTTGAGATTCTGGGGTTCGGGAACGATCCTGACAGCTTCGAGAATTTCCACAGCAAGCAGATCCCGCGGGCGGAGGCGGGGTGGTTTGGCCAGAATCGCACCCGCTACAGCAACCCGGAGTACGACGCGTTGGTCGACTCCTATTTCGTCACGATCCCGCGCGCGGAGCGAACCGACGTTCTGCGGAAGATCGTTCACCAGTTCACGGATGAGCTCATCCTGCTGCCCCAGGCCTACACGACAAATCACATGGCGGTCGGGAATCGATTCAAGGGGGTGATTGGTCGCGGCCCGAACACCTCCGACAGTTGGAACTCGGAGCAGTGGGACGTGACGCCCTGACGAACTGATGCAGTCCAACCGACGGCCCTACCGAGGGGGCGCCTTGCTTGCTGAGCCTCATCCGTGGTCCAGAGCTGCGATGGCCTGGATCTCGAGGAGCATCTCGGGGCGGGCCAGTGAGTGGACGCCGATCAGCGCGCTCGCCGGATATCCTTTCGTGAAATACGCCTTCCGAAGCTCCACAAACTCGTCGCCGTAACGACTGTCGGTGATGAAGACGGTCATCGTTACGATGTCGTCCAGCGTTCCACCCGCCTCCGCAATGTTGGCGCGAAGGCGCGCGAACGCCGCGTGAGTTTGCGCTGTGAAATTGCCGGCGAGTGAGTTGCCCTGCGCGTCGTTCGCACCGCCCACGCCGGCGAGGTACACCATCGTGCCGCCCGTGACCTTGACTGCCCTCGAGTAGGACCGCGAGCTCTCTCGATCTCCTGTCACGTGCTCCTTGCTCACCCCTGCACCCCTCTCAGTCTCTGCCAGATGGTCGTCCCTGCACGACGGTAGGAAATCTACATTACCCGCACAAGAGACGCGCGCACCCGCGCCGAATACAGCACTGCTACAATCGGCGCGCACCTCTCCGTCTCCGCCCGATTCCCCGCCGGGAGTCCACGATGCACGCGTCCGTTCGATCGGCTGCGTCCCCAGGGCTCCCGCCGGCGCCGGGCCCCATGCGGCTGGTCAGCTCGCTGCGGTCCCGCATGCGGCACCTGGAGTAGCCGATGTCAAGCGGAACCGGATCCTCATCTCAGCCACCCGAAGCAGCCGTGCTGTGCATCGATCTTGGTACGACCCGGTGCAAGATTGCCGTGGTCCAGGTCGTCGGCGACAGCGTCGGATCCGTTGCTCCAACGACCGTGATGGAAAGCGCCGCCTTCCTGCGTGGTGTCGGTGCCTACGAGGAGTTCGGAGACGAGCTCGCCCGCCGAGGGGCCAACATCGAGCAGCCGTCGGCCGGGCTGGCCGTGGCTTTCCCCGTCCCGATCTCACACCTCGCCGGTGGCACGGAGCCGCCCGGCATGTCCTGGCCGAGAGGCGTTCACACAATCGAGGAGCAGCTTGGGAGGCGGTTCGGTAGCCCACGCGTGACGATGCTCAACGATGCGGTGGCCTTCGCCCTCGGCAGTATCCAACGCGAGCCGAGCGGTGAGGCGAGCGGACGCACGCTTTATCTGACGCTGGGCATGGACTTCGGGGGAGCGATCGCGGAGCCGTCCATCGGATACGTCACGCCCGCGGAGCTCAACGTGCTGCTCCGCGGCACAGTCTGGCCGAATGGCCACCGTGGCTCGCCCGCCCAGATCCTCATGGAACAACCCTACGTGCGCACCGATGGGCGCGAGTGGGATGCGGAAGCACGTCGCGGATTCGGCGAGCTGACCGGCTGGGTAGCAGGGGAAGTGAGCAAGCGTCGCGCGGTCGAAGCGGTCGTGCTCGGCGGGGGCCGGGCAAACATCGTCGACGTTGACGATGTGGGCCGCGGCATGCGCGCGGTCGGCGCCACGCCGCCCCCGATCCGGATCGACGGGCGAGACGAGTCGGCGCTTGCGGGCGCCGCGTTCGCATGGGTGACCCGCTACGTCCAGCGGCGCCCGCTCGCGGAGATCATCGCCGAGCCGTGGGCCCAGTCCAACTCGCGGGGGCGCTAGGCGCGAGCTACGACCGGTTTCCCAATTCTGGACGTCCCAAATCTGGGTTTGCAGGTCCCACAGTGGGCGCTCTCCGGTCATCGTGCAATGCGCCCAGAAATAGCAAGGGGCCGTTTCTGGCGATCCAGCGGCCGTTGTGTGCCGAGGCGTACCATGCCAATGCCGATGCTGGAAGGCGGGCGACGGGTGGAGGTAGCGGACATGGTTCTCCTACTGACGAATGTTGATATGGAGCGGATCACGGGGCTCGAGACACCAGCCGTGATCGATGCGATCGAGGATGCCTACCGCGGGCTTGGCCGGGGGGATGCCGTCAATCCCGCGCGGCGTCGGCTCACGACGCCGCAGCGCGAAGGCGGCGCGACGTACTGGTTCAACAACATCATGGGCGCGGTGCCGGCTATCGATACGCTCGCCCTGCGCATCGACTCGACGGCGTTTCGCATGGTGGAAGTTGGCGGAATGAGCCGGAAGGTACGCGCTGGCGACTTCGTTGGGCTGGTGTTCCTCTTCAACACTGCGACTGGTGAGCTCGAAGCGGTCCTGCACGATCATTTCCTCTCGACCCGCCGCGTCGCCGCGACCGGCGCTGTCGGCACCCGCTACCTGGCACGGCCGGACGCACGCGTGCTCGGCCTATTCGGTAGCGGTCAGCAGGCGACCGCGCAGGTGCACGCGATGGCGGCGGTTCGCCCGCTCGAGCTCGTGAATGTCTACAGCCCAAATGCGGAGCACCGGCACGCCTTCGCGGAGCGACTGACGCAGGAGGTCGGGGTGGAGGTGCGCGCCGTCGACGACCCGAAGGCGGTCGTCGAGGGAGCGGACATCGTCGTGACGGCGACGAACTCGCGCTCGCCGGTCTTCGATGGAGGCTGGCTGGAGCCCGGTGTGCACGTCGAGACCATCGTCGGAACGGATCAGTCGGCCAGCGGCTCGGAGATCGACCACGAGGCAGTGCGGCGCGCCGATCTCATCGTGACCAACCTCAAGGAGCAGATCCAGGTCGACCGTCAGCCAAAGCTGCTCTGGGCGATCGAGGAGGGTCTGCTGCCCTGGGATCAGATCCACGATCTCGGCGAGGTGGTAGCAGGCATCGCACCGGGTCGCACGTCAGATCAACAGATCACGCTTCACGACAACAACACCGGGATGGGCATCCAATTCGCCGCGCTGGGCTCGCTGATCCTGCGGCTCGCGCGCGAGCAGGATCTCGGCACGCCGCTCCCCGACGAGCTGTTCATCAGCCGCGGCGGCGACTACGCCCCGTAGCGCCCAGGATCGGGAGTGCAGGACTTATCGGCACGCCCCGGGTGCGGGTCTGGCGAGGACCGCGCTGACGTAGTCGGGCGCGCCGCTTTGCGGGCGTTCGTCGGGAAGGACTCGCACCCATTGGGCGCTCGCGGTTAGGTTCTCCTCGTCGACGGCGAGATCCAGCAACCCCTCGGTCGGGTCGTAGGCGAGCCGGTACTCGTGCAGCGGCAGGCCCAGCGGATCCGTGCCCCCCGCGCCGTTGTAGAGCCGGATCGCGTCGAGCTCGCGCTGCTGGAGATTGCACAACAGGTTGCCCGAGGAAAACTCCGGGATGGTCACGCGAGCGAGCTTGGGCAGCTCGGCCTTCTCGCGCGTGGCATTGTATCTGTCAACCGCGGCGCTGAACTCGCGGCTGCGGGCCACCGATGACGGCCAGTTGCGTGCGTTCGCATACGCGCCCTGCAGAACGCGACTTCCTGCATCCGCGTTCAGCTTCCAGCTCCACACCTCATCATCCGTCGGCGCGGGATACGTGATCTGCATGATTCCCACCCCGTTGTGCTGATCGCCGCTCCATGTCGGGTGACCGTCGTCCGTGAAATGACGGAGATTGCTCTCGGCTTGCGCGATCCGCCACAGGGTGTAGTGGCTGTTGGGGAAGTCCGAGGCGTAATACGCCTGGAGCACGTCGCGCGACGGGTTGGTGCCCAGGATGGACACGTTCGTCCGCCCCGTATACAGCCGACCATCGATAATCGTGACGGTTGTTAGCGTCAGCGTGCCGCCGCGAACGACGTCGCCGAAGTCTGGCGAGAACGCGTCCGATCCCGCGGAACGTTGCGGGGGCCAAAGGTATTTGATCGGAGCGGATGGCCCGTTCAGGGGATCGTGATCGCTCGGGGTGTAGGTGATCGAAACGGTCCAGGTAAAGGCGAGATCGTCGATCGTCGCGTCGCAGAGGCCGGTAACGGCAACCTGCGCACTAATATCGGACGGCATGGTGGCCCGTTCGGTGATTCGATACTGATCCTGCTTCGTGACGACTTCAATCGTGGCCGGGCACGCCTCGCCAGGAGTCCGGGGCACCGGTTGCGAACCGTCGCCCAGCGGTGTGGCTGTGGGCGTCTGGGTTGGTGGGAACGGCGTTGCAGTCGGGGTTGCCGTGTTGGTGATGGTGGGCGTCGCCGTAGCTGTGGGTTTTGTCGACGTAGCGAGCGGGGTATAGCTATTGATCGGGGGAGGGGTCGCCCGCGGAGTTGCGGTCACGGTTGGGAACGCGGCGGGCGGGCCAGGCGCAGTCGCTTCCGGCCGCCCGACGGCCTCGGTGCTGTGCTGAAGCCTCAGATCTGCCGCGTGGGCCGTGGGGCCAATCGGCGAGAACGTGATCGCCGCCAGGAAGAGGCCAAGCAGCAAGGTACGTATGGCTGTCGGAACGGACGCGCGCTCTGAGATGTAATCCACCTGGGCCCGAGGTTGAGCAACAGAGGGCATTCGATCGGGCACGGGTAATTATGGTCAACTACTCGGGGGCGGAGCTAGCGCCGGCGTGTGGAAGCGCTCACATCACCATCACGATGCAACGTGCAACGCAGACGGCGCGCCCCAGGAGTATGATGCCGACCAAGCTAGTACGCTGTGGCGGGCTCGAGGGGATTCGACCCCCCGATCTCGGCCTGACAAGCTGTCGCCGCGGAGGCCGCGCGCGTGCCTGGTCCAAAGAGGCCCCGATTCAAAAATAGCTTCATCGTTCGACCAGGCGATCCAGGTCCGATCGCTCTGGCGGAGGGCCGAGTGGAGTCGCCAGTCACCTCACTCGTTCAGATCTTCCCCCAGCTCCTGACCCCAACGCCGGCGATCATCGGCGACGTGCAATTTCGCCGCGCCCTCATGCATGCGATCGACGCCGGCTCGGGCCATTGACACCAACATGGCCACCCTGGCGGCGCTAGCGCCAATCACACGGCGGCGCCTGCCTTGTGCTTCGCGAAGTGCAGCTCCAGGTGGTTGCCCTCAGGATCGAAGAGGTAGATCGTCTTTCCGCTCTCGCGGTCCTCGATCGTACGGAAGAGACCCATCTCCTGGATCGTCTCCAGCGCCTCGTCGTAGCTGGCGATGTCCATCTCGAATGCCTGGTGCGCGACGCCATCCTGCGCCAATGGGTCCCACGTATGCGCCGCGGGCCGCTCGAACAGTACGACGACGTCGTCCGGTCCGCATTTGAGGCGGTCGAGCTTCTGCTTCGATCCGACGCGGTCCATGAACTGCATCCCGAGGACCTTCGTATAAAACGCCTGTGCCCGGTCGATGTCGTTGACCGGAATGCCCATGTGGTAGACCTTCTCGACCTTCAGCATGGCTCCTCCTGTTCGATTGACGGTCTGGCCCGGATCGCGCGTTCGGGGCGCACGATCCGGCATCGGTGACGCCAGTGTAGCAAGGCCCGCCGCCGGCTTCCACGCGAATCGGGGGCGAGCCGCGGTGTACCCTGGGAGCGCAATACGATGGAGGGAGTACATCATGGCGGAACCCATCCGCATCGGCGCCGTGTACGCCCGGTTGCCATCGAACACAGGGACGCTGGAGCAGCTCCTCGGCGTCCAGCTCGCGGCCGCCCACACGCGCCGGCTATGGGGCGCGGCCGGCCCGGGGATCGAGCTGATCGAGCACGAAGTACCAACCGACGCTGCCGCGGCCGAAGCGGCTGGCCGCGAGCTGGTGCAGGACCACGGGTGCGCGGCGCTGATCGAGATGTCCACCATCCCGGCGGCGGTGCGCATGGCCCAGTGGTGCGAGGGCGAGGGCGTCTTGTTCATGACGGCCCACAACAACCCGGTCGTTCGTGAGGGGCGCCGGCGCGCATTCGGCATCGGCGTGCCGTCCGAGCTTACCGGCCAGGGGACCGCCGAGTTCCTCGCCGAGGGCCTCGGGGCCAAACGAGCGTTTGTCATCAACGAGCCCAACGAATTCCAGTCGTTCGCGAGCGACTGCGCGGCGAAGGATTTGACCCGTCGTGGGGTGACAGTCGAGCGAGGCGAGCTCCTCCCCGACTCGGCCGCGCAATTGGGCCTGGCGCGTCGCGTCCGAGATTGGGCGCCCGAGGCAGTCTCGCTCTGGAGTGGCGGCGAGCTCGACGCCGCGGTGGCGTTGGTCTCGGCGTTCGTCGATGAAGCCGGCGCGCTGCCGCCCACCGTGTTCTCGCGATCGATGACCTGCCAGGAGTTCGTGGACCGCGTTGGCGGCGCGCTTGAAGGGCAATACTTCGTCGACATGTTCGTCCGCGGCGAGAAAGCATCGGACGAGGAGCGAGCGCTGCTGGCGGCACTCGCTCAGCACGATCGCGCGCTCGCGCCGACCGCGAACCATGCCTTCGGCTGGGATGGCCTGCGCCTGGTCGCCGAAGCAACGCGCGCCGCGGGTCCGAACGCCGACGCGCAGGTGGCCTACCTCGAGCGCCTCAAGAATTACCCGGGGACGACGGGACGATTGAACTTCGCCGCGGACGATCACAACGGCCATTTCCAGGCTAATCCCACGACGATCTCGCGCCTCGAGGGAGGCCGCTTCATGCCGTTCAGCGCGATGAATCGGTAGAGCCCAAGGAGAACTCAAGATTGAGGAGGCACCCCAGTGGAGAACCGGCGTTATGCCTACTGGCCCATCACCGAGCGCCTAAAGATGAAGTGGCCGAACGATGCCCGCGTGGCGTTGCTCGCCCTGCCCAACATCGAGCATTTTCCCTGGGACAAGCCGCGCTCCGGCGGCGGAAGCGGCCCCTCTCCGGATATCCAGAGCTACGCGATTCGCGACTACGGCAACCGCGTGGGCGTCTGGCGCCTGGCGGACGCGCTGACGAACAACGGGGTCCGCGCCACGGTTGCGCTCAACTCTGACATCTGCAAGTACGAGCCGCAGATCATCAAGATGGGGATGGAGCGCGGCTGGGAGTGGATGGGCCACGGCCGGACGAACGCGGAGCGGCTCCAGGGTCTCGACATTGACGCCGAGCGGGCGCTGATCCAGGACGTAGCGAAGACCATTGCCGACGCGACGGGCACGCGCCCGCGGGGTTGGCTCTCCCCAGGCCGGACCCAGACCGAGAACACGCCCGACCTCCTGGCCGAGGCCGGATTCACCTACCTCGCTGACTGGAGCGCGGACGATCAGCCGTTTCCGATGCGGGTCAAGACGGGACGGATGATCTGCGCGCAGGGCTCGCAGGTCTCGGACACGTCGGGGTTCCTGAACGCGCATTGGCCGGCGCACGAGTTTCAACGCATGTTGTGCGAGCAATTCGACCAGCTCTACGAGGAGGGCGAGGAGAGCGGCCGGGTGATGTCGATCAACCTGCACCCCTGGCTGGTTGGACACCCCTACCGCGTCAAGGCGCTGGACCGGGCGCTCCAGTACATCACCGGTCATGCCGGCGTCTGGCTCGCCACGGGCGGGGAAGTCGCCGACTGGTACTACGAGCACTACTACGATGAGGCGCTGCGGGTCAAGCCGTTCCCTGAATAGCTCCCGCTACTGGATCTCCCACTCGTTGGCGTTCCAGAAGCGGCTGCTGCCCTCGCCAAGCAGCGGAGTAGCGTTGCGCACCCGGCTGCTGACCAGGGCGACCTCCATATCGAAGAAGAGGGGCATGACAGCCAGGTCGTCGGTCATCTGGCGGAGGATCTGGCCCGCGGCCTCCATGCGCTCCCGCCAGGGAACGGTCGCCTGGTAACGCTCGACGAACGCGTCCATGTCCGGGTTGCTATAGCGGCTGTTGTTGGTGCCGGAGTAGTTCCGCTCCGGCAGCCGCGCCTCCGAGCTGTGGTAGGAGACCAGTCGGTTGAGATGGTAGTCCTGCCGGACGAGCAGGAAGCTGCGGAAGGTGGCTTGATCCTGCGGGTCCGAGGCCTGCTGCGCGGAGAGCACCTGCGGCTCCGCGGCGATGCCGATGCGCTGCCAGTTGTCCGCGACGGGGAACAGGCTTTTGACCTGGATGTCGCGCGAGGCGTAGCCCCGCACCTCGACCGGGCCGAGCGGGCCGGAGCCATCGCGAAGCATGCCATCCGGACCGGAGGTGTAGCCGAGCCCCTGGAGGATCTCCGTCGCGCGGCGTGGGTTGTAGTCGTATTTGACCAGGTACGACTCGGTCGCCTTGAACTCCCTGGAGCTCACGTCGAGCGGACCATGCGCCACCGGCACCAGCCCCTGCATAAGGGTGTCGGCCATCGTCTGGCGGTCCATCGCGTGCATCAGCGCCCTGCGAAACTGCGGATTCAGCACCGCCGTCGGCTGGGGGTTGACGAACTGCGGGTGGATGGCGACCCAGTTGTTCGCCATTACCTTGACCGTGCCCTGCCGCCACTGCTCCCGCAGTAGCATCCCCTGGTCGACGCCGATCGCGGCGCCCTGGAAGACATCGGTCTGGCCGGCGAGCACGTTCGAGATGATCGTGTTCTGATCCGGGATGAACCGCGCCTCGACCTCGTCGATCTTCGGTCGACCGAGGGCGTATCCGTCGAAAGCGGCGAGGACGATCTGGCTCCCGCGGGCCCAGTCCTGCAGCCGGAATGGGCCCAGCCCAATGTACTCGTGGGACCAGTAGGGGAGGTCCAGGAAGCCGGCCTTGTTCCCCTCGTAGGCCGCCTCCAGCAGGTGCTTCGGGATGGGAAGGGCAAGCGAGGCGGAGCCGAGCGAGCTGAAGGTCTGGTCCGCGCCGATGAATGTGCGCCGCCAGGTCAACGTGATCGTGCGCGGGTCCGGCGCAGTGGCGCCCTCGATGAGGGCGTAGGTCCGATTGCCCAGGGCGGGCAGCTCGCGGTCCTGGACGACCTGGAGCGTGAAGAGGAGATCATCCGAGGTCAGCGGCGCGCCGTCATGCCAGCGAGCGCCCTGGCGAATTCGCCAGGTCGTCTCCATTCGCCCGTCCGGCAGTAGCTTCCAGAGCCCATTCTCGATCGAGGGGATCTCCTCGACGAGGAGGGGCCGCAGGGTGCCCTCGTTGTCGCTGAGCGCCAGGCCGGGACTCAGGAAGTCGTACAGGATGCCAGCGCTTCCGCGGGTGGCTGCCGGGGCGAGCGAGTAGTAGAGCACGACCGGTTCGTTCGCGACGACGACGGTCAGGCGTGAATGCCGGGGCGCGCCAGCCTCCCGCCCGCCGCTGCCCGCGGCGGGGCCGCTGCGCTCGGGGGAGGCGCAGGCTGCCAGGATGGTGCTGACCGCCAGCGCAAGGACCATCACGAACCGTCGATCTGCCGCCATCGCGAATCTCCCCGGTGGGGCTCCCACCATCTTACTCAGCGCCCGAGACTCGGCCCCTGTGCATGACGTACAAAAACGCCGCTTTGGATCGAGAGCCACCGGGACCGGTGCAGGGGGGTGGACCGGAGGCGCTACGCGAAGGTGATCGTGTCTTCCGTGCTGAAGGTGATCTTCGACGAAGCTCGGGGAATCACCTGGAGCTGATGGAGCGCGGCGTCGTGGTTGATGGCCTCTCGCGTGTTGACGCCGTCGAGCGGGATGACGACGTTGTACTCATAGACCCGCGCGGCGGTCGTCGCGGTATACAGCACGCAGACGTGCGTGGACGAGCCGGTGATGATGAGGTCCTTGGTGTTGTGCGCCGCAAGGAACGGCTGTAGCTCGCCGCCCTGGAACTTGTCGAACGCGTCGGGGTGAATCAAGGGCTCGCTATCGCGCCTCTTCAATGCGGTGGCGATCTCGGCTTCCGGCGTCCCTTTGAGCGCAAACCCTGAGGTGAAAATGATCGGCACGCCGGCGCCTCTCGCTCGCTCGAGGAACGCGCCGAGCCCCGGCATCAGCTCGGAGCAAATGTCACTCGAATCGTCGCACCGGACGTTCAGGTCCAGCACGGCGATCGCGGTCGTCTTTGGATCGAGGCGAACCGCTTTCGGCTGGGGCTTCAGCAATTCCTGCGCGGTCATCGTGCCTCCCAAATGCTAGGGTCGAGGGACCCCACCCAAATTCATCGGTGGGCCGATGGGTCGGAGTGTAGCCGCCACCTCGCCTTCGGTTCAATACAGGCAATACAGACCCGCCGCGGGTGAAGCGAAATGATGATTCGATAGACAGGCGCCCAATCGCGGGTTAGCGTGGCCCAAGATTGCCCGGATCAACAGCATTCGGGCTGGCTCAGAGCGTGTTCAGAAATCGTGACATGAAGTCACGATTAGGCGATAGTACCCGGTAGGCCGGGGGTAACCCCGGCGGCTGGGGGTATGGAATGCGCGATTCGGAATGGCGAGCTAGAAATCTTGATCCGCCAAACTTGATGCATTTGTGTCAAGTTTTTGAGCTGGCAGGACATGGCTCGTCGGGCTGGGGCGAAGCCCCGCTAGCTATCCCCCTGATTTTGCCCCTGCGCCATGGCAACT
>Ga0080064_1000880_pt1 | contig 70213 bp, 81 predicted proteins | sample Subgrocontami54m_FD_69260 | JGI IMG/M metagenome (GOLD analysis project Ga0080064, IMG submission 69260) | Subsurface groundwater microbial communities from S. Glens Falls, New York, USA - GMW46 contaminated, 5.4 m (SPADES assembly) (version 2) ...
AAAGCTAAGGCAGTTGAGGCTACAAGGAGTATCCTTTGATATAATAAGCTTTTGATAAAGAGAATCAAAGAATTTAATTGATGAATTACAAATATTATTGGAAAAACAAGGAAGCAAATTTCGGACAGACACTTAACGAACAGGTTCCCGGTGGTACCCATGTTACTTTTGAAATTATCCTCAAAAAAGATGGAAAGTATATAGCTCTACGAAGACCCCAAGGTATTCCAGGCCATGAACTTCCCCCTCAAGCCAAAAACTACCCTAAGGGATTACTTTATTTTTGTCACAATTTAATTCGTTATGGAGAGTCTATTGAAGATTGCGTTAGAAGAATTACAAACGAACAAGCAGGAGTCGAAACTAAAGATTTACGAGTAGTATATATTTATTCAGAAATTCAAGAGAAAGATAACCAATGGGCAATAACTCCTTGTGTTATTGCAGAGATAAAACAAGTACCGCAAATTAACTCTAGCATTACAGAAGTTATTTTATTTGATAAGAACGATATTCCTAAAGATTTTGCCTGGTGGTCTCAAAAAGAATTGAAAGAGTTTTTGGAAAAATACGATTGAATCAAATTAAAATTGCACCGATTTTTTGCATCTGCTATCATTAAGCTTGTGCTTAAACAAAATCTTCAAGAAGAATTAAAACAATCAATGTTGGCAAGAGATGAGTTAAAAACTTCCGTTCTTCGCATGCTTTTATCAGCCGTTAACTATTATGAAATTCAAAAGGGCGGGGCGGGATATACAGCATCCAACGCTGATGTTTTAGCGGTTGTTCAAAAAGAAGCAAAGCAAAGAAATGATTCAATTGAACAATTTACAAAAGCAAATCGGCAGGATTTGGCTGATAAAGAAACAAGAGAGCTTGAAATGTTAAAAAAATATTTACCGGAACAAATGAGCGGGGAAGAAGTCAGAACTCTTGTCAAGACAACAGTCGCACAAACTGGAGCATCATCAATCCAAGATATCGGAAAAGTAATGGCGATTCTTATGCCAAAAGTCAAAGGCAAAGCCGACGGAGGATTGGTCAGTAAACTTGTTAAAGAGGAATTAACTTCTAGATAAAATCGTCATTCTGGCTTGTCCAGAATCCGAAGTCCTGGTTAATCCAGGATCTTCTCATACAAATCTTTTAATGTAGGATTAAAGTTTGAAATCATCTTAAGCTTATCTGTTCTATCCATATCTTTAATTTGTTTTTCTCTAATAATTGCTTGCTCTATTGTATCAAAAATTTCGTAATAAACCAGCTTATGGAGATTATATTTTGATGTAAAACCTTGAACGAGATTATTTTTATGTTGATAAATTCTTTTTATTAAATCGCTTGTAACTCCCGTATAAAGTGTGGGTCTAAGATTTGCCATTATATAAATATATCCTTGCTTCATTATTAATAGAGATTCTGGAGTCGCTAACGCTCCCCAGAATGACGACGAAGAGAAAGTTCGTGCCATAAAACTAATAATGGGGCGGCGTTAAAGATAGATGAATAAGTGCCGCTGATAATTCCAATTAATAACGCTACCACAAACCATCTTATGCTCTCTCCTCCAAAAATAAGAAGGGCAACAAGAACAAGAACCACAGTCAAGGATGTATTTAATGACCTATCAAGAGTTTGAAGAATAGATTCGTTAACTATATTTGCAAATGATCCGCTTGTTCTTCGAAGATTTTCCCTAATCCTGTCAAAAACAACAATAGTATCATGAACAGAAAATCCAATGATTGTAAGGATAGCTGTGACAAAAAGACTATCTACCTCAACTTTAAAGAAATGTCCCAATATAGAAAAAGTTCCAGCTACAACCAAAACATCATGGACGAGAGCAATTATTGCGCATACTCCAAATCTGAAACTGCTTGCCGGTTTGGGAACGCTTCTAAAAGACCAGGTAATATATAAAACTATCAATATTGATGCTAATATAACAGCCTTAACCGCATTGCTGGTAGTTTCTCCGCCAATTGTTGGGCCAATTGTTTCAAACTCAGTCTCTTTGAATTTAAATTCTTGAGATAAATTATTTATAAATTTATTGTTCCTATCCTGATCAATTGGAGATGTTCTAACAAAAACTAAATTATTAGATTTTTCTATTCCACCAACTTCAATTTTTTGTTTTTGCAGTGAACTTTTAATCTTACTTACTGTTTGTTGTTCTATTTTTTCTGGAAAAGCTAAAGTTATGCGAGATCCGCCGGTAAAATCAATGGACAAATTAAGGCCAAAAAGCGCCAAGGAAATTATCCCTGGAATAATAACAACAAGAGAGATTGCAAAATACCAATATTTCTTTCCTATTATATTCATATTATTTATAGATAAGTCTTAAAAAAGTTCTTGTCACGACAATTGCTGAGAACATTGAAACCAAAACTCCAATTGCCAAAACCAATGCGAATCCCCGTACTATACCTGTCCCGAACCTGTATAAAACTATACTTGTTATAAGGGTTGAAATATTTGAATCTCGGATCGATGTCCATGCTCTTGAGAAACCAAGCTCTATTGCAAATTGCTTATTTCTTCCTAATCTTATTTCCTCTTTCATTCTTTCAAAAATCAAAATATTTGCATCTACTGCCATACCGATTGACAAAATAAATCCGGCAATGCCGGACAGGGTTAGGGTTATACCATAGGGAGTTATTGCGCTTAATTTAAAGATCGCTAAAACAAACAACGTATAAAGAATAAGAGCTATGCTTGCTATAATTCCAAGTTTTCCGTAAAGAACGCTCATAAATATTATTATTATTATTAATCCTAAAAAACCTGCGAGCAAACTTTTTTGTAAAGATGAGCTACCCAAAGTTGCGTCAACGCCGTGTTGTTGTAAAGCAATAAGCGGGACGGGTAATGCTCCCGCATTAAGCTCCGTACTTAAAGCTTTAGCAGAATCAAAAGTGAATCCACCTGTAATAACGGCATTGCCATTAAGTATTGGCTGATTTACTCGGGGAGCTTCAATAACTATATTGTCCAGGACAATAGCAAGGGGCTTATTAACATTTCTCTGGGTAATGTCTGCAAATTTTTTTGATCCATCAGACGTAAAACTTAGTTGAACCTGCGGCTTACCGGTATTTGGATCAATCGTAACGCTGGTTTCACGTAAATCACTTCCGCTAAGATTTGTTTTCTTAGGATTTGAACCCAAAATCTGATTCGCTCCAAGAGGCAATAAAGACGGACTTATTTTTGCGCTCCCGCTTGCGCCCTCTTCCCAAAAATAAAGTTGTGCTGTTGTACCGATAATACTTTTTGCCTGATCTATATTTACTCCCGGCAGCTCCACTATAATTCTGTAATCATTGTTGCCTGTTGCAGTTTGGATGATTGGCTCTGAAACTCCAAAAAGATTAATCCTTCTTTCTATAACTTTCTTTGCTGCTACTAAAGCATTATCTCTTTGGTTGCTGTGAATATTTGACATATCCGCTTTAAAAGTCATACTTGTTCCCCCCTCTAAATCCAATCCCTTACGAAAGGAAAAATTCTTATTGCCTAAAACTTTCCTGAATAAAAATTGAGGGTCAATGCTAATTTGTTTGTTGAATAAATTAATATTATTAATTCGTGGAAAATCAACAAGAATTGAAAATATGGTAATTATAATGATAAACCAGAGAAGCGCCCGCGGGGCGCGTGGATTATTTTTCATGAAAGCATGCTTTCCTCATCCCCCAGAAGCATAATTCTAGATCCTGAAAGAATTGAAACTATAAAAGGATCTCTTTTTTTCTTCCTAAATGAAAATTCTTCTTCCGTCATAACAGTATAGTTTATTTCCGTATCCAATCTTTTTTCTTCATCCCTTATCAAGAGCGCAAGTTCCGGTAAAACAATCGTACCAACGATCAAAAAGTCCACTTCATCTGTAGCTTTTTTTATTCTTCTGGCAAATTTACCGGAAATCATTGCATATTTTATTTTCCCCACTTTTGCACGATTTTTCATCAGTTCTCCGCCAAGACCGATCGTTTTTGCACCAAGCCTTAGGAGTTCAAAATAAAATGGATAATTTTTAGATAGAGAGTAGTAAACTCTATTGCCTCGGGGTTCTCTTGATAAGATGCCTTTTTTTTCTAAATAAGAAAGCTCTCGTCTTACGGCATTAATTTCATCTCCGGTACGCCTAACAAACTCCCTTACGTGATACATTTGTCCTGGATCCGCCAATAAAACGTATAGTAATTTTACGCGAGATTTTGATGTTATTAAATCAGAAAACATAGCCCATTTTCCTGTTACTTAACAGTTAAAACTCCATCTGTGGGCAGAATTTCAAACCAAATTAATCCTCTATCAAACTTTATCGGATCGCCAAAGGCATCGAAAATTAAAGTTCTACTGGTTCTTGAATCTTTTCTCCATGTGCCGACAATTTGTTTACCATCTTTGATGATGGATGCTTTCCCAACTCCTTTTGTTTTATATAAAAGATGGTCGTTATCAACATACCCGTCATTTGCCCCGCTTTCTACCATAGATAGTACTACAATATTTTTTGTAGTCAACTGCTGATTATTATCCCTGTCTATATATGGAGATCCACCATTCCTCTTGTATGTATTGCTTATTGGATCGTATGCCCAGTCAACAAAATAGTCAGGATTTGCTTTCCAAAATTCCAAGTGTATGGACTGACTTTTGGGACGAGCCGATAGCACCGCGTCATCTGCAAAACCGTATGATACAAACTTACTGTCCCATTTTGTTCCTTCCCCATCTACGTTTGTCAATTTTCTTGATGTAGCAGCATAGTCCCATAATTTTTGCGTTGTCGAATACATTGTATGCTCCGTTGCTGCAGGGTGACCCAATCTATCATAATCTCTCCAGAAAGTAGGAAATCCAATTGAAAATTGATTTAGATCGTTAAATCCGCCCCATCCATAATCTTCAATTTGTCCCAATGCATTAGCGGGACCAGGCTGATTCGCTCCTCCCACATGAGCATATAAGGGATAGTTTCCGTATTCGGAAATAAAATCTACGAAGTAAGTTCTTGCCGAACGAACGGGACCAATTTCGCCCGCATCGTTACAGTAAAAGACCGCCAAAAATCTGGTAATTCCTCCTTCGGCAACGGCTTCGTATATTACATCTGCTCCCGACAAGCCGGATTGAGGTCGTGCTTCTTTATGGTTTTCTATCATCACGCCCAGCGGCCTATGACTCTCCCACCATTTTTTTTGATCTTTAGAATACATGTTACCATTTAATGGGCATGCTTCTGTTTTGGGAAGAGTGTCGCTAAATTTTAAACCGCCTCCGGTTGTGGTTGCGGATGGCAACGCGGGAGCAACAGCTTTTTTAACACCGCTATTTTTTGAAAAGAACGCGGCGGAAATCCCCGTTGAAAGAATGTAGGCTAAAATTACCAGTAAAATACTTATAGCTTTTTTATTATTCATAAAACTTATTATTTTTTGTTTGCTTCTTTGAGAACTTTCTTCTCTTCTTCTGATAACTCGTGTTCTGTAGCCTTACCGTTAACTACCCTTTTAGTATACCATCTTGTTCCGGAACGCGAATAGAGCCCGGAAATTATAACTCCCGTATCATTGCCGTCAACTAAGGATAGTATAAAACTTTGATCTCCTCCCGTATCTTTGAAGGGATTAAATCGCAGGAGACCAATTTTCTGAATATGAAAAAATCCTTCTTTTTGTATTCTATCACAATATGATTTCAAAAAATCAATATCTTTTTTTGTGATGTTTGCATCTTTAATCAAATCTTCGAGAACCGATTTGAGACTTTTATCTGTTAACCCTTTGGTTAGTTTATTATAATGGGATAAAGTATTCCAGAGGAAAAATGTTATTATGAGAAGCCAAATAAAGACAACAAAAAAAGAAATGGTTACAAAATTGCTTAACATAAAAAGAATTATTTTTATCTTAGCCTCTTGACAGCTTCGTGTCAATAGTGTAATCTTTGCGTATTGCAATGAGTAAGCACAAAAAAACTCTTAAACAAAAAATAATTGCAGATTTACATCGTCAAGTCTATAGTCTGGACAATGCCAATATATCTTCTTTTGAAAATAAAAATCTGAAAGAGGTAGAAAATAAACCTTCTCAAACAATTGCCGTTAATAATTATCCTTTCCTTGTTGCTGATATTTCAAAAACATTAATTTTAAGTCTTTTAATTATTTGTTCCCAATTAATCCTATTTTTTCTTCTGAAAAAACACATTCTAGTATTACAGGGAATCAACTATTGAAAGGGGGTGAATGATAAATATGGCATCTATGTATTGCGTAAAATGCAGATCAAAAAGAGATGATCCAAATGCACAGCCTGTTACCATGAAAAATGGTAAACCTGCAATGAAAGGTAAATGCCCAGTTTGCGGTACGGGAATGTACAGAATTGGAGCAGCAAAGTAAGGTTTTGGAAGGAAATTTCCTTCAAGAATAAAACCCCTGCTTATATTTTAAGGAGGGGTTTTTATTTTGGTACAACACTACGCTATAGCCTACCATTGTAATACAGAGGCTTTAGAAATGGCTAGTAAAATGATTTGAATCATTTAACTTTCTCCGCTTATTCAATTTTTTTATTAACATTCTTATTTCCCTTTATAGTGTTTTAGTTTGTAAACTTTTACTACTGATACGTCCCACTTCCCAATTATTTCTCCCCGACCAAAACCTGCTACTTCCCAAAGCGAATCGCCAAGAGGCCGACAATTGAGATCTTCGCATACTACCAATAATTGACTGGTAACAGTTTTTCTTTCCGGATCAATCTGTGGACTTTGAATAACAGTAGGGTCTCGTCCCTCTAACTTAAAAAAGTAGCGATACCCATGATCCGAATTTCCGCCGGTAATCAGCGCAAAATTAAAAGGCTTTCCGCCTGTTTTCGAAAGAACAAATTGAGAGATTTTTTTTACTTGCTCCTTCTGCCTATTTGGTTCTTGCCCGAATGGAATTCCGGTAAGATTAATCCAGACAAGCACTGCAAGAATCAATACGCCTAAAAATTTATTTATCCTTGACAAAGAAAAACCAACAAGAAGAAATGGCAATGGAAACATAAATCCAAAATAATAATCATAAATCGATTTTTTATAGAAGCCAAACATAAAAATCCCGACAAACAACCAAACAAATATAAGACTTAGCTCTTTAAATTTGTTATCTAGTTTTTTAAAAGTATCTTTGTATTTAATTAAAAAAATTAATACGCTTAAGATACCAAGAACAAATGTCAAGTGATACCATACACCAATATGGAGATCATTATTGAGATTAACCTGTTCCGGAGGAGGAAATTTAGTGATAAGTCTACCGAACAATCTAAAGAATACATCTTTTAAAATATCGGAAAAATGCTCGTTTCCCCCCGTATTTCCCGAGCTAAAAATAAAATTAAAAATACTTCTTATATTAGGAAATCCGTGACGAAATTCAAACATTAAGAACGGCAACCAACCGACAATAAAACCGGAAAAAATTAAAATGTATTCTTTTGCAACCCTAAATAATACTTTTGACAAGGGTTCACTTTTTATTAAAATTATCCTTATAATAAAAACGTATGACGCAATTACAACCCCTAAGAAAATTGCTAAATAATGGAGTTGCATTGCGATTCCAAGCAAAAATCCACAAAGAACAAATAATTTTACCCTGTTTAAACTTATTGCCTTATAAATAACACAGAGGGAAAGAAGTGAGAAAAAGGGCATAAGATTAGGATTCCATGACGACCTTGAGTATGCAATTATTAGAGGCGAGATAGAATATAATAAAGCTGAAATAAGTCCTCCAATGGTACCAAAAAATTTGTTACCAACTTTATAAACTAAAAAAACTGTAGCAATTCCAAAAAGCGCAACCATTACTGCGGGACCTACGGGATCATATTTAAAAAGCCAAAGGAAAGGAGCCATAAAATAATAGTAGATAGGCCCTAGAAAAAATCCTCCTACAGATGCTGTTGGGCCAAGTAAAGTTAAGTGACCATGAAGAATCTCATAGGTAATTAAAACATCTCTCCCCTCATCACCCAAAAATGTCATATAATCAGAAATTCTATACAACCTAAGAAATGCGGCAATAAATAAAATACCAAACAATAAAAATTTTTTGTTTAACATAATAGTTTTAATCCACCGGCTGGCGGATGAGATTTCATTTAATAGGATGTTTACGCCAAATAACTAAACTATACATAGAAAAGTTCCAAATAAGCAAAAAGAAAGTTCCTATAAGGAAATATATAAAATAGAATTGCTTTCCTATAAAAAGATCTCCCAAATATATAGTTCCTGTTTGAATAAGTATAACTCCAAAAGAAGAAGTAGCATAAAATTGCAACAGCTTTATTAAGTATGTATAAATATTTGTAATTTTTCTTTCTTTAAATGTCCAGAAATTATTAAAATTATAATTTGAAAAAATAGCAAAGGAAGCGCCTATAAGATTAGAAATCACCGGATCAAAATGAAAAATATCAACCAAAACTTTTAAAAGAATAGCATTGACTATAAATCCGGTTCCTCCAACCACCAAAAATTTTCCGAAAGGCCCGTGCACAATCTCTCTTATTCTAGCTATTATTATATATTTCAAAAGATCAACAATATATTCTTTTGGCGCGATTTTTGAACGACCCAAGGTTCTATCGGTAAATTTTATAGGAATTTCTGCGACTTTAAAACCATCATGTAGTGTTTTATGTAAAAAAGAAACTTGAAAAGTATAACCTAGAAACGATGTTAACTCCGGTTTTTCTTTAAGAAATACTTTTTTTCTTAAAGCCCTGAATCCGCCAGTCCAATCATGAATTGAGAATCGCATCAGAATAGACCTAACCAATAGATTTCCAAAAATTGAAAACATTTTGCGGCTTACCCCCCAATTAGCAGGTATTGATCCTCCATTACTGTAACGTGTACCTATAACCATATCGTAACCTCTATCAATTTTATTTAAGAATTCTGGAATTTTGTTAGGATCATGAGACAGATCAGCATCCATTTCAAACATAATTTCAGCATTCATTTTGTCGATAGCGTATGACATTCCTCTTATATATGCAGCGCCTAATCCTTTTTTTTCTCCTACACTAAGATCAATATTGTTCCATTTCTTCATCATTTTTTTTACCTCATCTCCCGTGCCATCCGGAGAATTATCATCGGCAACCAAAATATTCATATCATGACTTTTAATTTGAGGGAAAATATCATTTTCCAAAATCTTAATAAGACGCTCTATATTTCCCTTCTCATTATATGTAGGAATCACAATAACAACCTTCATAAACTTTTAAAATATTCCATTGTCTTCATTTCCTATTTCTCCCAATGACTTAGTAATATCGCACTCTACAAAAGTAAATGGAGAATTGTTAAGAAGATTTTCTATATTTTTCTTATTTTTGGGTTTCAGATTATCTATACAGGTAACTTTGTATCCATCATCAAGAAAAGATTTGCATAAATTAGAGCCAATAAATCCTGCTCCCGAAGCCACTAAAACGGTTTGCATATTCTATCTTCCGTCTTTTTCTATCTCCAAGTCTGCCTTTACCATCATCTCAACTAATTGCTTAAAGCTTGTTTTTGGCTTCCAACCTAAAACTTTTTTCGCCTTACTTGCATCACCTCTCAAGTAATCGACTTCTGCGGGCCGCATATCCTTAGGATTATCAGAAACTACATACTTACTGTAATCATCTATACCAACTACCCTGAAAGCTTCTTTTACAAATGCATGAACGCTATAATTTTCTCCTGTTGCAATAACATAATCGTCAGGTTTTTCGTGTTGAAGCATTAACCACATAGCTTCTACATAATCTCCGGCAAAACCCCAATCTCTTCCTGGAGTAAGACTCCCAAGCACAAGCTTATCCTGTTTACCTAAACTAATTCTCGCTACTGCATGGCTTATTTTTCTGGTAACAAATTCTAGCCCCCGACGCGGAGATTCATGATTAAAAAGTATTCCTGAGCAAGCAAAAATGCCAAAACTTTCCCTATAATTCATGGTTATATAATGCCCATATACTTTTGCGACACCATAAGGACTTCTTGGATGAAATCTTGTTGTTTCTTTCTGTGGAGTTTCCGTAACTTTACCAAACATTTCACTGGATGATGCCTGATAGAATTTTATTTTGGAATTTACAGTTCTAATTGCTTCAAGAAGCCTTGTTACCCCCAAAGCTGTAAATTCTCCGGTTAATACGGGCTGGTTCCAGGAAGTCTGAACAAAAGATTGGGCTGCCAAGTTGTAAACTTCCTCGGGCTCTGATTCCAAAAGAGCTGCTGATAAAGATCCTTGATCCAGTAAATCTCCCTGCAGAATAGTAATTTTATCCTGGATATGTTTTATTCTTTCATTGTTGGCAGTGCTTGATCTTCTTGTTGTCCCAAAAACCTTATATCCTTTATTAAGCAAAAATTCAGCAAGATAGGAAGCGTCTTGTCCGGTAATTCCTGTTATTAAAGCTCTTTTCATAAATGCTTAATATCTTATTTTAAATTATATTTCTCCAATAGTCCAGAGTGTCCTTAAGGGTAGTATCTATAGAAATTTCAGGACTCCAACCCGTAGCTCTAATAAATTTATTTGCATCACAAAGAAGCTCAGGATTGTCGCTTGGCCTAAAAAGAGACTTATCTATTTTGACTGCAATCTTAGATTTTGAAAAAGAAAGTAATCGGTCTAAAATATCAGCAATCTTATATGATTTTCCTGAGCCTATATTATAAACTTCCCCCGGCTTACCTTTCTCGATTATAATGCTATAAGCGCGAACCATATCTCTTACATCCGTAAAATCTCTTTTTGCATCTAAGCTTCCAACAAGAAGAGTTGGCTTTCCTTGTCCTTTTTCTATTTCTGCAATTTTTTTAGCAAAAGCCGGGACTACAAAGCTCGGTGACTGTCCGGGTCCTATATGGTTAAAAGGGCGTACGCGTATTACTTTAATTTTATAAGACAAGAAATATTGAAGGCCTAAAAAATCCTGAGCGATTTTTGATACGGCATAAGGATTGGTGGGCATTAATTTAGTGTCTTCATCTATGGGTAAGTCTTCTTTTTTAACCAAGCCATAAACTTCCGCAGAAGAAACAATTAATATTTTAGTGTCTGGCAATTTAGCCTTTTTTATTCCCTCCAATATGTTAATTTGTGCCGCAATATTGTTTTGAATTGTTGCAACCGGATTATTAAAGCTATCTCCGGGAGAAGTCAAAGCAGCCAAATGAAAAACCAAATCAGGCTTTATAGTATTTATTAGTTCTAAAACTCTCGTTGCATCCTGTAAATCAACTTTAATGAGGCTTAGTCTATCTTTAATATCTTCTATAACCTTGAGGCTTTCATCCATCAAATAAGTTCCCGTTATAGATATGTCTTTTTTTCTGAGATATCTTGCTAAATAGCTTCCGGCAAATCCCGATATTCCTGTAATAAAGACTTTTGTCATCGTCCTACTCCTAAGTAAGTAAAACCAAGATCCTTTATAAATTTGGGGTCATAAATATTTCTGGCATCCAGAAGAATAGGATTTTTCATTAGTTTCTTTATTTTTTGTAAATCAAGCTGCCTAAACTCATTCCATTCTGTCACTACAATTATAAGATCCGACCCTTTTGCAACAGAATAAGAATCATTGCAAAATTCTACATTCTTAAGAATTTTTTTGGCATTATCCATTGCAATTGGATCAAACGCTTTAATTCTTGCTCCGCTTTTTTGAAGTTTATTAATCACCACTATTGAAGGGGCATCGCGCATATCATCCGTATCGGGCTTAAACGACAATCCCAGAATACCTATTGTTTTATTTTTCATATTTCCTCCCAGAAGTTTTTGTGCTTTATTTAGAATACCATTCATGGCATCTTGATTGATCCTCTCGACCTCTTTTAAAAGAGCAAAATCGTATTTATAATGACTAGCTATTGCTATCAAGGCCTTGACATCCTTTGGAAAACAGCTTCCTCCATATCCTGCGCCTGGGGATAGAAACGCACCGCCTACTCTTTTGTCCAGTCCTACCCCCTCCAACACTTTTAGTCCATCTGCACCGGTTAATTCCGATAATTGAGCTATGGCATTAGCAAAGGATATTTTTGTTGCAAGGAAAGAGTTGGATGCATACTTTATCATTTCTGCTGTCTCAATATTAGTTAAAATAAATTTGCCATTGATAGGTTTATGGAGCTGGACTAATAGCTTGCTGGCTTCTAACGATCTTGTTCCAATAACAACTCTATCTGGATGAAGAGTATCCGAAATTGCCTGCCCTTCACGTAAAAATTCAGGTGTGGATGCAACATCAAAAGTTGCTTTTTGCGATTTTTCATTGTTAATGATTCCTTCTATTTTTCTGTTTGTACCAACAGGAACTGTGCTTTTAGTTACAATAACTGTGTATCCATCAATATTTTGCCCAATCTTTTTAGCTACATCAAAAACGGCAGATAGGTCTGCTTCGCCATTTTCCTTTGGGGGCGTACCAACAGCTATGAAGACAACCTTGGATTCAGGAATAGCTTGAGAATAATCAAGAGTGAAGAGAAGACGTTTTGCTTTGACGTTTCTTTTAACAACCTCTTCCAGCCCAGGCTCATATATAGGAAGGTTGCCGTTTTTAAGATTTTCGATTTTCTCTTTTGTATGCCCTATTACCCATACCGTATTACCAAGATCGGCAAAGACTGAAGCCGTTACCAACCCTACATAGCCATGCCCTACAAATGTTATTGTCATATAATTTGCTTTTTTAACTCAATTAAACCCTCATCGAATGTTTTCATTTTGACACCTAACTTAGCTATTTTATCATTTTTAAGAGCAAGACGGAAGGATCTTTGAGCATGACCTTTAAAATAAATGTCTCTTGTTGTTGTAGATATTAAAGATTTATCAAAATTAAAAAAATCAGCAATTTTTATTGCCGCTTCGTATGGAGTTACGAACTGACTACCAACAACATGAAAAATTCCCAAGGCATTTTCTTTTATTAAAACATCTAAAGCCAAAGCGATATCATCAATAAAAGTAGGAGTCATAACATGATCCGTAACCATTTTAAGATTCTCATCCGCCTGAAGTTTTTGAATTAAAGATCTAACAAAATCTTTTTTAACAAAATTTGCCCGATACGGATAGGCTAAACGAATTATTGTCCAATTTAAATTGGATCTGTTAATAATTTTTTCTCCTTCGTATTTTGTCGTTGCATACCAATTGATTGGATCGGGTATATCTTCCTCGGTATATCCGCCAGTCGGCGGGTTTCTCCCATCAAATATAAAGTCTGTCGAAAAGTATATTAATTTCTTACTGGCCTTTGAACACGCGTCAACTATATTTCTTGTACCCTCTACATTAATTTTCCAGGCTTCCCCAAACTTTGCAAAAATTTTATCTTCTTCACATCCGTCGACATATGTTTTAGCAGCCAAATGAAGAACAACCGGGGCGTTGGAATCTTTAATTTTCTGAAAAACTTGTTCTTTATTTGTTATGTCAATACCCGTAGCAAGACTCAAATCTTCAAAATTATATTCCGAACTTAATAATTCAATGAGTCTTGTGCCAACGAGACCCGATAATCCTGTTCCTAAAATCTTCATATCCTACCATATTGCTCTTTGTAATATTTTTTATATTCGCCAGTTTTTACATCTTTCCACCAATTTTCATTTTCTTTATACCACTGCACTGTTTTTTCGAGCCATTCATCAAATTGATTAAATGGTTTCCATCCTAATTCATTTTTTATTTTTGACCAATCAATTGCATATTTTCTATCATGTCCTGGTCTATCTTTGACAAATTCAATCATATCCTCATTCTTATTTAGAATTTTTAGAATTTTTTTAATAACTGCAAGGTTGTTTATGTCTTCCGTTAAGCCTCCAACGCAATAGGTCTCCCCAATTTTTCCTTTTTGTAAGATTAAATCTATTGCTTTGCAATGGTCTTCAACATAAAGCCAATCTCTAACGTAAAGCCCATCGCCATAAATTGGAACTTTTTTACCTTCTAATATATTTGTTATTGCTAAAGGAATTATTTTCTCTGGAAACTGGTAGGGTCCAAAATTATTTGAGCAGTTTGATATTGTAATTGGCAAACCATAGGTTACAGAATATGCTCGAACTAAATGGTCTGCTCCAGCTTTACTTGCTGAGTATGGACTTCTGGGATTATATTTTGTTCGTTCATTAAATTTATTCGTATCTTTCAATTCAAGGCTTCCATACACTTCATCCGTAGAAATATGATGAAATCTTTTTATTTTATGTCTTAATGCCGCGTCTAACAAAACTTGTGTACCAACAACATTGGTAACTATAAAATCGGACGGATTTTTAATCGATCTGTCTACATGACTCTCCGCGGCAAAATGAACAACAATATCTATTCCCTGCATCGCCCTTTCAACATCTTGAAAATTGCAAATGTTACCATGTAAAAATCTATAATTTGTATTTTTTTCAACCGCTTTAAGATTTTCCAGATTACCTGCATAAGTTAAATTGTCAAGATTAACTATTTTGTCATTGGGATACCTATTCATCCAGTAGAGAATAAAATTTGATCCTATAAAACCGGCTCCACCTGTAACTAGTAATTTCATCTTTTTTTCTCTTTGTGTAATTTATCTAACAATAAAATACCAATAATACTTGCGGAAACATTTATTTCGCCATTCATTGCTTTTTCAACTGCTCTTTTTAAAGGCATCTTAACCAAGGTAATATTTTCTCCTTCTTCAGGCCTAGCTGTTTCTATTTCTAGACCTTTTGCTAAAAAAAGGTGAGCTGTACCCTTAAAAACGCTTGCAGCCATTTCAATTCGCGCCAGCTCCTCCCACTGGTTAGCCAATATTCCCGTTTCTTCTTTTAATTCCCTTTTTGCAGCAGCAAGCGAAGTCTCTCCTTTATCAATAAAACCAGCCACTGCTTCAAGGCTGGTTTTACCTAGTAAGTAACGGTATTGGGATACCAAATAAATTTCATAAGAATCGGTGAGTGGAAAAACCGATATTGTAGAATTACGCTCTGCAATAGTATGGGTTTTTTTGCTCCCGGTGGATAGAACTATTTTCAGATCTTTAACATTAAATAATTTTGTTTTAAGAACTGTTTTTTGAGAAATAATTTTTGGTTCATTCATTTACCTAAACCTATAGCTCTCCGTTTTTTATTTTTTCCGCAACCATATTGTTTGCTCTCAAGAGTTCATCATAAGATGTCCCTGCATCTACCCACCAATCAATAATCTCACATTGCATTGTCTTTTCTTTCACATAAAAATTGTTTAAGTCTGTTACCTCAAGCTCCTGACGCGCCGATGGAGTAAGATTTTTAATAAAATCAAATACTCTTTTGTCATACATATAGATTCCCGTCTGGGCAATGTTAGACTTGGGATGTTCCGGTTTTTCTTCAATTGAAATTACGCTACCATTATTGTCAATTTCAATAACTCCATATTGTCTAGATTCAGTCGGCATTTTTATTCCAAACACCATGGCTCCATTCTTTCTTTTTATAAATTTATCTACAGCCTGCTTCAAATTAAAAGAGAAGATATTATCACCCAAGATAACTAAAATTTTTTCTCCTTTTGCAAATTTTTCAGCAAGCGCAATTGCATCTGCAATACCACCCTTAGGATTCTTTTGCACGGCATAATATAATTTTAAACCAAAGTCTTCTCCAGATTTAAGTAGGTTTTTGAAATGGCCAGCATGATCGGCAGAACTTGTCAGTAAAACCTCTTTTATTCCAGCCTTAGCCATTGCCTCAAGCGGATAATAAATCATTGGCTTATTGTAAACAGGCAGCAAATGTTTATTTGTAACCCATGTTAACGGCCTAAGCCTTGTAGCTAATCCTCCTGCTAAAATTACTCCCTTCATATACCTAATCCTCCTTTTAGTAGAAAAAGGACAATTGTTATTCCTAAACTACCAATAAGTATATATTCTACCACAATTTTGAGCGTTAAGTCATGATTTACTAAATGATGCAAGATTCCCCACGAAACGTAAAAAAATGCGGTCATTACGGTAATTGCCATTTGTAGTCTTTTGTCTGATGCATCAATAGATGCAAGAAAAAACCCAAAAGAAAGTATTGCAAAAAGAGATGCGTAATAAACTACGTGTTTTCGTACTTCTTTAAAGATAGTCATAAGGTTAATCCTCTGCCAAAAACTGCAATCAGAAAAAGTATAAATAACAAAAACAGTATGTGATCCACATTGTGCCCAACTGCGCGAACGACATTTTTCTTCTGCGCGATAATCATATCTAAAATTAAGGCAGAAATAAAAATAATTAAAATTGCCCTATCAAGATTTGAAGATATAAACAGGCTGTTTATTAAAGGCGTTTTCTGAAGCGGATTTGAAAAGATATTAGAAGAGAAAACTTTACCCTGCGCAAAAGTTGATGTTGGCTTTTCTTCTTTTTCCGGTCTAGCTCGTGAAACCTGATACATAGTTTGATTACCAAACTCCTCAACTATCAAAACCGTTTCTTCCCCATTCAATCTACCTATTTTAGCTGTAAATCCAATATCTTTATAATTCTGAGAAAGTATGTTTTCCCTATGACTCGGACTTGCCATCCAGGCCTTTAAAACATCTTCCGTATTATTGAACCCTCTGGCTAAATTCTCGCCTGCATAGACATAATTATACCCAGAATTTTTAATAAACAGCCAGGGAGTTTTACCATCAGGAGAATTATGCGCCCAATAGTTTTGAGCAAACATGTTATCTGCTTTATTAGATGCCGCTTGAGAAAGCCTATTGTCTAAAGTTAACGCAGGCAAACCATTTTCTCCTCTAACCTTATTTGTAAGAAGAAGGAGTTTTTGTGATGAGACATCAACTGATATTCCCAAAACAGATGGAAAGTTTCTTTTAATATTTGAGAACAAAAAGCTCCCTAAAAAAAGAAAAGATATAATAATCAGCAAAACATTATGATGCAAAAGCTTCGCCCTGTAGTTATTGTTCTCATGAGGAAAGAAAAGAGAAAAGAAATTATGCATATAACCAGTATAAATTTAAATTCAAAGAGAAGTCAATTATTTATTATAATTAATAGGAATCTTTAAGCAATAAGATAAGGCGTTGGCAATTGCCATTCCTACTTTTATACCCGTAAGAGAGCCTGGGCCCACGTTTATGTCAATTAAATCAATCTCTTTGACGCTTATTGAGTATTTATTCAAAAGACTATCTATCATCGGAAGCGCAAACTGCACCCCATTAAAAGTAACTTTCTTACTTAAAGTAAATTCTTTTTCTCCAATTTTTAAACCAACTGTAACAAGTTTATTGTCCGAGGTATCTATAATTAATTTATTCATATGTTTATTTTTATGGCACCTCCCCGTACGAGGCTCCATGGCTTAACAGAACAATCAATTACTGTTGATACCATTTCCCCACCGCTTGTTTCTCCCCTAACTACAAAATCTACCAAATCAATAAGTTTCCTATCTAACTCTTCAAAACTATAAGGAGTTTTGCAACCGCTAAAATTTGCTGACGGTCCCAAGATTGGTACTCCAACTTTAGAAATAATTTTTTGGGTAATTTTATTGTTGGGAATTCTTACTCCTAAAGTTTCTCCTCCGCCCCGAACTAAAGCTGGCACTCTTACCCTATTACAGCGCAGTATTATAGTAAGTGCTCCTGGCCAATATTTTTTCATGAGATTCTCTACGTCCTGCGGTATTTCTTCAACATATTCTCTTGTCATATTAATACTATTAACAAGAACCGGAACTGCTTTATTTTCCGGTCTTCTGCGAATTTTAAAAAGTCTTGATACTGCTTTACTATCGTCAATTCTACAGCCTATCCCAAATGCCGTATCTGTTGGGAAAATGACAATACCCCCATTATTTAATACATCGATTGCTTTTGTTATTTCTAGCATGATTTAATATTTTTTATTGCTACTCTTCTTTTATTTATGTCAAGATACTCGAACTTAATTTCCCATCTATTTTTGGGCAGGAGATTACCCATTTTTTCCGGCCATTCAATTACAACTATATTTTGTGGATTTTCAATAATCTCGCTAAGTCCTAAGCCTTCAATATCTCTTCCATTAGTTATTCTATAAAGATCTATATGATAAATATGCTTAATGCTTATTTTGTAACTCCTAACTATTACAAACGTAGGAGAAATAATTCTTCTTTTTACACCAAGTCCTTGTGCTAGTCCTTGAGCAAAAGTCGTCTTACCGCTCCCTAAGTCTCCATACAGGGTAACCACATCGCCGCCTTTTAATTTTTTGCTAAATCTTTTACCAAGCTGCTGAGTTTTTTTGAAACCTTCTGTAACAAAAATTTCCTCCATATCATTTTATATCTTCCTTGTTTTTGATATGCAATCTGAAAAACAGTATACCACAGGAGATAAGTAAAATAACTCCAAAACTAATTAACATTTTTACAATTACGTCGTCTCTAGCTGAAAGTACTTTTAATTGATTCTTGGGATTTTTATAGCCTTCCTTGTCGCTCGTTTTACTAATTGCGCTTTGAGTACTTTCTCCAAGGATTGAAGTTGGAAAAGCTTGTTTTTCTGCCTGAAAGAAAGATGAAACTGCTAAACCAATTGCCGGAATTGGCGTAGATGTTGGGGTCTTTGTGGGGGGAGGGGTTGGAGTCGGAGTTAAAGTTGGCGTCGGTGTAGGAGTAAGAGTTGGCGTCGGAATAGCAATATTTACTGTTACCGTATACTGATTTGCCGAGTAAGTCGGACTTGATGATGTTATGTATTTAGCAAGTTTAATTATGTAATTACCAATACCTTTAAACCCATTATCACCAGTGTCAAGTTTTGCAGATATTGTTCCCGTCCATGCTCCTCCAACGGGAGTAAAGCTATAAAAATAAACTTGCAAATCCCCTGCTAAAGATGGACTTGACTTGTATTTATACCATTCTCCTTGCTGGTTGTTTGTAAGGCCAAAATAATTCGTTGCTTCTCCTTCTTTTGTAAAAACAACCTGAAGATATTGAGTGCTGCTTGAAAGACCAGAAGCAGTCGCAGTTAAAGAAATAATATCCTCCTGTGAGTTAATTACAGTTGGGGAAACGCTTGTAATACTAATTGCAGCAAAGGCAGATTTAATAACAGGTGAGCAAAATAAAAACAATACAAAAGTAATCAACCCGATTATCGCTCTCATTAAGAATAATTTATTGATAAATCCTTGCTTCAACGATTTTTAAACTTTTGTAATGATCATTGAGAGACACGTTCATTGCCCCTTCATACAAGGGATCGTTAACCTTAAAAGAATCTCCGTCAACAGATCTTAATACCAACCAATGGTCTGCAATTGGCCCTCCATCATAAGATAAACCCGCTATAATGGCATGCCCGCTATTTAATTGTTCTCTTAAATAATCAAAAGATGGACTATAAATTGCATTTACAGAATGTCCGCTTGCAGATGGACCAGGTCTTAAGAATAACGCAGTTGATAAGGAAAAATTACCAGAATTGGCCGCCACTTCAGAAGGAGTAGTTGATCCCCCATAATGGGTATAAACCATAGCGTAAGAGGTAAGAAGGCACCCAACACTCCAAACTGTCATGTTTGACAATCCTATTATATTATTTCCCCAATTTGCGTCTCTTTGATTATAATATTTTCCCCAGGTATCTGATAGATCTGAGTGGGAAACTATCTGTACTCCTCCTGTGCGGGACGTTGCAAAGCTAGAAAGAGCATTCAATTGCGCTTGCGCTTGGGAAAGAAGTTGCTGATAAGTTCCTTCACTTCCTTGTGTTTGAGCAAGAAGAGACTGTTTATTTGTCTTTTCTTGAGCGAGCTGATTTGTATAACTTTCCAGTTGAGCCTTAAGACGCTCTACCTGCCTTTTCTTATTTTCAAATATCTGCTTTTGATTTGTGTAATCATTCTTTGCCTGCTGTGTTTCATAAACTAATTTTTTGTCATGAGATTGAGCAATTTTTAAATAATTAAGTCTCGTAAAAAAATTGGAAACATTATCAGAAGATATTAATACCTCAAAAGGTTGGGCTGTACCCACCTCATAGGTTGCAACAATTCTATTCAAGAGTACTCCTGTCAAAATATCTAATGAATCCTGAAGACTTGTTATTTTTTTGGTAGCAGTATCTATGTCTAAAGTTAAATTTGATATATCCCTTTGCGTAGCGTCAATTCTAACTTCTGTCAGTCGTATCTGATTATCCATGATGGCAATCTGTGAAGATAAAGTTTTTGCTTGCCCCTGAAGATCCACAATTTTATTTTGCAAATCTTTAATTTTACTTTGAAGATCCTGTATTGCCGGTGAATTATCGGGAGTTGGGGTTTGAGAATAAATAGGACTACCGTAATATAAAAAAGAAATAAGTAAGATTACTAAGAGTAAAAATTTTCTCATCTTTAAGACCATAAGCCATATTTCAAAATAATAAAATCTATTTCAGATATCTTAATACTGCCAAAAAGCTTGAGATTATACCAAGAATAATAGCTAATAATAACTCACCGCCTAAAAGTTCAAGTAAGAAAATCGGTGAAAATGGAAGAATTGGTATACCCCGTAAAAAAGAAGACAAGAAAGGAGTAGAATACCATATTGCTGCCGATGCTATAATCCATCCCAAGAAAGCGCCACTAACTCCGTAGAAAATACCCTCAAAAATAAAGGGCCAGCGAATATACCAATTAGTGGCTCCAATTAATCTCATTATTTCTATATCTTCTCTTTTCTGAGATATTTTAATTCCAATAACAGTTACCATAATAAAAATTGACACCAGTAAAAGAAGAACAACAAGGGCAATTCCTATTCTTCGTAAGGCATTTGTCCAGGATGTTAAAGTTGAAACAACATCCTTCTGGAAAATTACTTCCGATACTATCGGAGAAACTTTTAGAGTATCTGAAATGCTGGATAAGTCTTCTATTTTAATAGTTGCTATTTCCAGTGATGCAGGCAAAATATCAGCTGTAACCAAATCTAGCAACAAAGGATCATTTTTGTTTTGCTCTCTATAAATTTTTAATGCATCCTGTTTTGAAACAAACTTAACGCTCGCCACTTTTTTCGTTGATCTTAAACTATCCTCAAGTAAATTTATATCGGCTTGTTTAGCTTCGTTTCGAAAGAATGCTGTAACCTGAGGCTTAGATTCAAAGTAACTCACGACTTTTGATGAACCAAAAAGAATGAATGTAAAAAATGATATTACAAGAAATGTTAAAAGCATTACAAGAATTGCCGCAATTGCTTGATATGGGGAACGTCTGATATTAAGCCACGCTTGAAAAAATTTCATTTTTTATCCTCTTTTTGTTTTTTATCGTCTTTTACCAAATGTCCTTTATCTAAACCTATGACTCTTTTTGATAATGTCTTCATGATCTCAGCATTATGCGTTGCCATAATTACAGTAGTACCTTTTTCATTTATATCCTCTAATAATTTTACTATCTCCCATGAAGTTTTAGAATCCAGATTACCAGTTGGTTCATCCGCTAATAGTATATCAGGAGAAAGTATTAGGGCTCTAGCAATGGCAACCCTTTGAAGTTCTCCTCCTGAAAGCTGAATTGGAAATTTATCTTTATGGGCAGTTATACTAACTTTCTCTAGAACCTCATTAACTTTTTTTTGCGCCTCTTGTGCCCTCACCCCGGAAACCTCAAGGGGTAAAAGTATATTTTCAAAGACTGTCCTATCTAAAAGAAGCTTTAAGTCTTGAAAAATAACGCCAATTTTTTTTCTAAGATGAGGAACTTTATTATGTGGCAATTTTCCTATGTCCCAATTGTCAACAGTTATAGTCCCTTCAGACGGCGTGATTTCTTTAATTATCAATCTAAAAATTGTCGTTTTTCCAGAACCGGTAGGTCCTACCAAAAACACAAATTCTCCCTTATCTACGCTCAAAGTAATATTTGAAAGACCAAAAACACCGGTACCAAATTTTTTTGAGACTTTATCTAACTTTATCACTGAAGAACCTCCACTCTTCCTACATCCATAAGCCATCCTGCATGCTGAGCTTTTTGGGTCTGTCCCCAAACTGTAATTTTTTTTCCAACAAAGAGTGATAAATCCACAATCGAAGAAGTCAGATAAACGTTTTGACTGTCTCCTCCTGGACGCACTAAATGGTAAGAGCCTTCACCACCTATACCTCCGACATTAAGCACACCTGTCGCCGTATCTTTAAAAGTCTTTGTGTCGTTTGAACCCACAACCGTTCCTTTATTAGATGTACTTGATGTTGAACTAGTACCGGTATTTAAAGTCCCTTTTTTAGACAACAAATAACCCGTACCAACACCAAGCAGAATAAATAAAGCTAAAATAATTAACAATTTTGATGTCAAAATTGAAGTATGACTATCCAAAGTATGTATTAAATCATCTTGGGTTGATAATTCATTTTTTGTTTCTTCTTCCATATCTTATATCGCTCACCTCCTTCATTCTTTAAATCCGAAACATGAAATAGGATTATAAATCAAGATTACAAAAGGAAAATGCAAAAGATTTATTAAGTATAGTAAACCACATTTTCTATCATTTGACAACCCGCCTTCTTCCCGCTCAGCGGGGATTCGCGGGACAGGCCATTAATTAGGAAAGTTTCCTAAGTTCCTCATCTATAAACTCGTCAATATTACCATCCAAAACTGATTGCGTATTTGATGTTTCGTAATCTGTTCTGAGATCCTTTACCATATGATAAGGATGTAAAACATAAGAACGGATTTGATTTCCCCATCCCGGAGTTTTATATCCGCCTTTTAGTTTCTTTTCTTCTTTTTTTCTCTCTTCCTCTTTCAAAATCCACAATTTTGCGCGTAAGATCTTTAAGGCGTATTCTCTATTCTGCGCTTGATAACGCTCTGATTGCGCAGTCACGACGATTCCTGTTGGTTTATGTTTCAATCTGACAGCCGAAGAAACTTTTTGTACATTTTGTCCTCCATGACTACTAGCTCTATAAAATTCCCAATCCAATTCATCATCTTTAATTTCAATCTCGCCATCTTCCTCAAGATCGGGCATTACTTCAACTAAGGCAAATGATGTTTGTCTTAAATTATCTGCATTAAAAGGAGAAAGTCTAACTAACCTATGTACGCCGGCTTCTCCCTTAAGGTAACCATAGGCATATTTACCATTTACCTCAATAGTAATAGTTTTAATTCCTGCTTCTTCACCCAAAGTCGTGTCAATCACCTCATATTGAAATCCCTTTTTTTCAAAATAGCGGGTATACATCCTATAAAGCATCTGGGCCCAATCCATTGCCTCTACCCCTCCCTGACCCGAATGAATAGACATTAAAGCCCTGGAATCATCATATGGGCCAGATAGATAAAGCAAAAATTCAAGATCTTTTAGTAATTTTTCTGCTTTTTCCATTTTGTTAGCACTAACTAAATTTTTTAATTCTTCTGCCTCCTGCATTATTTTTTGGATACCTGCAAGCTCCTTCATTTTTTCAGCCGCATTTTTATGATCCTGCCAAAAAAGAGGATTAGCGCTTTCTTTTTCAAGCTCTAGAATTTTATTATTCTTTCCCTCAATATCTAATTTATTAATTACGTTAACAATTCTTTGATGCAATTCGTCCATATTTATAAACCACTACAGATTTTTTGACAAATATCTTTACCCTCCTTACTGGGATATTGCTTAATAGAATTGATGTCATTGATAACTTTTTGAATTTGAGGAGAAGATGACGCAATTTCTACGATGTTTAGTTTTTCAACTTCTTGTTTTATAGTATTAATTTTCTGCTGCAGTAAAGTTTGTATATCAGGAATATTTGATTGGGATGATGTATCCGAAACTTGATCAGAATTTTTACTTGTAATTATTCCCTTAACTGACTTAGAAAAATTAGTTGGCGAAACGGAAACATTTTTATCTAAAATTAGAGCTTTAAATAGATAGCTAATTATTATAACAACTATTATAAATAGCGTAATAAATATTTTCTTTTTATTCCAGGACTCTGTATTCTTAATCTCTTGCATGAACTTATTTTAATACATTGTTTATTTGTTTTTGCTTGTAGAATTTTTCTTTAATCCTGTTCTTAATTTCATTATACTAAGATGTACTGCTATAACAACGCCAGAGCTTATTAAAAAACCCCCAAACACATCAATCACGGAGTGTATGCCTACGTATATTCTTCCAATCCCAACTAATAACCCAAGGAAAAAAATTGCAAATCCCCATTTTCGATTAAATACAAAAACAATAGTGGCAAGGGAAAAAGTTAAAATTGCATGATCTGAGGGAAAACCATTGTTGGGGGCATGGAAAACTAGCGGAGTAAAATGATGGACAACAAAAGGACGAGGACTATAATATAGATAGCTTAAGATCTTAGCTAAAATAAATACGAAAGGAAGACTAACAAATGAAAATAGCAAAATTTGTTTTTGTATATCTCTTTTTTGCAACAACAAAAAAATTACCGAAACAAAAATAATTATAATAAAAAGATAGTTAGCAAAAAAAACCATCAGGAAATTCAACATTGTGATACAATAATAACATGAATTTAAAATCCCTTCAAGAAAAAATTAAAATTCTCAATGAAAAAACAAAACCGCAATATAAGCTTTATTCACAAACCGAAAAAGAAATTCTGACAAAAACCGTAAAACTAAATGAAGAGGTCGGAGAACTCTGTAATGATATACTTTCAATACTAAAGTTACAAAGACGCTCAAAACTGCAAAAATTTGACAAAAGAAATGTATACCAAGAATTTGCGGATGTAATAATTACGACCATTCAATTAGCTCAAGCCGCCGGTGTTGACGTAGAAAGAGCTGTTGGTGACAAGCTTAAAAAAATTGAAGAAAGATACTTAAAGGAAAAGCCGTAAATTTCCCCAAGAATAAAATGAGGCAGTTTGAAAAAATATACTCCGTTGTATCAAAAATTCCGCGAGGAAAAGTAATGACATACCAACAAGTTGCGCATATTGCCGGCATCAAAAATCCCAGAATAGTGGGTTTTGCTATGCACTCAAATAAAGATATTATTAAGGTTCCCTGTCATCGTGTGGTTGGGAGCAATGGTAAACTTACCGGATATGCAAGAGGCGGAGTAACGAAAAAAAGAGAGATGCTAGAAAAGGAAAGCGTTGAATTTTTAGATCAAAATGATGTAGATCTTAGGAAATTTCTATACAAGCCTTCATTTTTTGTTCTTACTTATTTTAAGATTATTTTTCTTTTCCAGACTTCTCCATAATATCTTTGACGCAAAACTTCTATAGGGACTCCAACATTTAGAGATTTCTTCAATTTTTTCTCTATCCTTAACACCAACTCCATACCATTTTGATACTGCATTTCTAAGACCTAAATCTCCGGCTGAAAAAACGTCTTCTCTTCTTAATGAAAAAATTAAAATCATTTCCGCTGTCCATCTTCCTATGCCTTTTAATTTTGTAAGCTCTTCAATTATTTCCTCGTCTCTTTTCTTATATAAATTTTCTATATCAATCGTCTTAGATTTTACGGCCTTGCATAAACCTTTAATATAAGAAATTTTACCAAATGAAATTCCGCATAATCTTAATTTATCATCTGGAATTTTCAATATATCATCGGGCTCTATGGATAATTTATTTTTGAAGACACTTTTGAATTTCTCAAATATAGTTGCTGCTGCCTTACCTGACAGCTGTTGATTAACGATCGCATTTACCAAATCCAAGAATATATTAGGATTTTTATATTTTTCTTCAAGAATATCGTATTCCCGAATCAGTCTTTTCATGACTTTATCTTTTGCAAGATGGTAAATTGCTTTATTTTTATAAACTCCTTGCATTATTTATTAGAGGAAATAACTTTTTCTTTTGACTGCCTCGCTTTGGCGTTAATGCGGGCCTCTTGAATATCTTTAAATAGCTCTTTTTTTAAATCATCTGCTACTTTTTTTATTTTCTCTTCAATGTCATCAATATTTTCCTTGAGATGCTTCCATAATTTAACATGGTCTTTTGAAGTGAGGTTATCTAAAAATATTTTTTTACCATCATCTGAAAGATGAGACAAAATTATATCTAAAACCGCACTATGGATATTTGCCTGGGCCAAAGAGATCAAATGCAATCTTTCCTCTTTTGAAAGATCCATTTCTCCTAGCTCAAGACTGATTGTCGATGTCTCCACAATGTGGCTATAAAAATATTTACTCATTTTATATATTATATCGCAATTGGACCCAAAGGAACTTTATCTTCCGGATCCAGAATAAAAAAATATAGAACTGGCCCTCTTTGTGATCCATCAAATCTTTCCAAATAATCCATAACTTCCGGTGATCCTCCTAATTGTTTACCCGTCCATTCTGAAGGGCCGGAATCACCAATCACCGCAACTATTGCCTTCCCATTATTGGGATTTACAACCAACATTTTTCTAAATTTGAAAAAGTCCCTATATTCTGCAACTCTTTTATTGTAGTCCTGTATCAAAAAAGTTTGAACTGCAATGTAATATTTTTCTTTCTCATTATCTTTCTTCGTAAAATCATTTATTGATGGCGCAAAATAACCCCAGGCTCCAAGTCCATGGGCCATTCCGGATGAATAAAATTTATTTGCGTCTTCTTGGCGATCAAAATGGTTATCCATATTGTCTCCGGGGTAACGCGCCAAGTGTTGCTCTGCCCCAATCAAACCATAACTCCTATTAAGTCTTTTTCCGTTCAATTCCGGGGTAACTTTGATACCAAAAGTTCTAGACAGCACATTTGCTATTTTTTCTTCTTCATCCGTACTTAATGCTCTCATTTGAAAAGGCAATATCTTGGAAAGATCTGAAATTAAGAAAACTTTTTTATCGATATTTTTAGCTATTTGTTCATTTGCAAAAGAAATAGAAGGTTTAGACAATTGTTGAATAGCGGGAGAGGTAAGAAGAATCAATCCTCCTAATGATCCAACTACCAATTGCTTGGAATTGTTAACCAGCCAATCAAGGGAATTTTTATGTTTTGCCCATAGAATCTTTTGGAGTTCCCTATGGCGATCTGTCCATTTATTTTTAAGATGTTCATAATGTGGCTTTTGGTATGGCATTAATTAAACTATACCACATTTAAAAAGAGGCTATCTGCTAGAGAGTTTTTATAAATTTAGTTAGGATAATGACACTTCTTGTACTTTTTTCCTGACCCACAATGACAGGGGTCATTGCGACCGATTTTCTTTTTACCTGATCCCTGATTATTAATTGGCTTACTAACTTCTCTTGACTGTAAAGATGGAGAAATCGATGTTGCTCCTGCCGCTTGTTCAATAATATGCTTATGTTGAGGAATTATTGGTGATTGCTGAACCTGAATTTTATAAATTCTATGTATTATTTCATCATCAATTCCTCTAACTAATTGTTCAAACATTTTATACGCTTCATTTTTGTACTCAACTAACGGATCTTTCTGCGCATATCCGCGCAGTCCTATTCCCTGACGCAGATTTTCTATAGCATCTAAATGGTCAACCCAAAGATTATCAATAACCGAAAGAATTACGAATCTTTCAATCTGACGCATCAAATCTTTACCCATCTTCTCTTCTTTGCTATCGTAAACATCTTTTGCAAGTTTTGAAAGAAAGTCTATTTTTTGTTCATCTAAAGATATTTGTTCAAGTTGTTTAATCAGTTGCACTTTTGATTGATCATCAAAAGGTATAATTGTTAAAAATTCGTCCGTTATCCTTTCGTCTATTGATTTATCGACTTCATAAGCTTGCGCAATTTGTACATTAACTATCGTACCTATTGCATCGTTTATTTTATTTATCACCTCATCCCTAGATGAAAAATTATCTAACCCTTCCAAGATGTTTCTTCTTCTTTTATAAATAATTTCCCTTTGTTTATTTAAAACATCATCATACTCAACGAGATGTTTTCTGATATCAAAATTGAATCCCTCAACTTTGTTCTGCGCCTGTTCTATTGATTTTGAAACAATCATGTGCTGAAGGGGAACATTTTCCGGCATATTAAATCTGGTCATGAGATTTGAAATAGTTTCTCCTCCAAAAAGCCGCATTATCTCATCATCCAAACCCACAAAAAATCGGGATTGTCCTGGATCGCCCTGACGCCCGCTTCTTCCTCTTAACTGATTGTCTATTCTTCGTGACTCATGACGCTCCGTACCGATAACATATAGTCCGCCAAGAGAAATTACTTCTTTGTGTTTTTTCTCCCACTTATCCCACTCCGGGGTTCCTACCTTGTCTTTCCCATCGTCAGATTTTGGCGTATCTCCGCCTAAAATAATATCTACTCCTCGGCCTGCCATATTGGTTGCTACGGTAACCGCTCCTTTTTCTCCGGCTTTTGCTATTATTTGCGCTTCTCTTTCATGATTTTTAGCATTTAAAACTTCATGCGTTATACCGCGTCTTTTAAGAAGTTCTGCTATAAGTTCATTTTTGTCAATTGACGTTGTACCCACAAGAACAGGCTGCCCAATTTTGCTGGCCTTTTCTATTTCATCAATTACAGCGGATAATTTACCCCTCCCTGTTTTATAAACTAAATCCTGATTATCTTTTCTTAACATCTTCGTGTTTGTTGGAATTACTACTACATCAAGTTTGTAGATTTTATGAAATTCCTCTGCTTCCGTTACTGCTGTACCTGTCATACCCGAAAGAATTTCATACATGCGGAAATAATTTTGCAGAGAAACTGTCGCCAGAGTTTTCGACTCTCTTTGAATCTCAACATCCTCTTTTGCCTCTATCGCCTGATGCAAACCCTCGGATAAACGCCTGCCCATCATGAGTCGTCCGGTAAACTCATCAACCAAAATTACCTGACCGTCTTTTACTATGTAATCCTTTTCTTTTTTAAATAAAGTGCGCGCCTTAAGAGCTGCTTCCAAATGATAAACGGTATCGAAATCTTTTTCATAAATATTACTAATTCCAAATATTTTTTCTATCTTTCCAATCCCGTGATCTGTTAAATGAGCAGTTTTTAGTTTTTCATCAATTTTATAATCTATATCTGAATTTAATTTTTCAATAAGCTTGGCATATTCATAATATTTTCGGGCGGGTGCTTCGTCCGGTGCGGAAATTATATGGGGTGTCCTCGCTTCATCGATAAGTACCGAATCCACTTCATCAACCACGGCAAAATAGTAACCCCTCTGTACCGTATCTTCCATACTTTGTGCCATATTATCTCTTAAATAATCAAAACCAAACTCAGAATTGATTCCATAAACAATATCTGCCTTATACGCCTCTTTTCTGGAAATAGGCCTTAGATGCGACAGTCTAAAATCCGAAGCATCTTTATCAAAATAATCTAGATCAAAAATAAATGATTTTTCGTTAATTATTGAGGAAACTTTTATACCTAAAAAATTAAAAGCAGGACCCATCCAACCGGCATCTCTTCTTGCTAAATAATCATTGACAGTTACCAGGTGAACGCTTTTACCGGTTAAGCTATGTAAATATAATGCCGGAATTGCAGATAAAGTTTTTCCTTCTCCCGTTTTTTGTTCTGCAATTTTTCCCTGAGATAAAACAATCCCTGACATAATCTGCACATCGTAATGACGCTGTCCTAATGTCCTTCGGGATGCTTCCCTAACTAAGGCAAAAGCTTCCGGCAAAATACTGATTAAAGATTCCCCTAAGTTAACTCTTTCTTTAAACTCTTGGGTTTTTTTAGGAAAATCTTTGTCTTTTAATTTCTTAAATTTTTCTTCGAAAGAATTGATTTCTGAAATTAAAGGATTAAGTTTGTTTATTTCTTTCTCGTTGGAGTCAAAAATTTTATTTAAGAAAGACAACATATGCATTTATTTTACCATAAAAAAACCACGTTCATGTAACTGAACGTGGTTACCAACTGATCAATTGGTAATGCTCCAAATAGCTTACCAATTACTTCTTCTTTTTCTTCTTCTTTTTCTTTGCCATGTTTATAATCACCCCCTCTCGGTCTGCGCGCCCCGCAGCTCCGAGAGAATTGCCTCGGACATAAGGCGGACAGAAATTAATATAATTATCGTGTATTATTTTTATTACTTTGTCAAGATTTTTTCCTTGCTTCAAATTGAATAGTTTAGACTATTAAAACGGCAAAAATCACAAGAGTTATTTTTGGGGCTTTATAGCAGTTTTTCCTAAATATTTTTGTAAAACTTTTGGAATTAATACATTTCCATCGACTTCCTGATAATTTTCCAAAATCGCAATTATAGTTCTGCCAATTGCAAATGCGGTTCCATTTAAAATATGTACAAACTTTTTTTCTTCCCCGTCTTTGTATTTAATATTTAAACGCCTAGACTGAAAATCTGTTGTTGTTGAAATCGAATGAGTTTCTCTATATTTATTTTGTGAGGGAATCCACGTTTCAATATCAATAGTCTGGGCTGTTGGAAATGCTAAATCGCGACTTGCAAGTTTAACGACTCTATAAGGAAGTTCTAAATCTTTCATAAATTCTTCCACCAATGAAAGCATGTTGTTTCTTTCTTTTTCGTCGTCCTCTTGTCTTACAAATTCTACCATTTCTAATTTATCAAATTGATGAACTCTCAAAATTCCTTTCGTATCTTTTCCATAAGTTCCTGCTTCTCTTCTAAATGCGGATGAAAATCCAATATATTTTTTAGGTAAATCTTTTGAATTAAAAACTTCATCTTTATACATTGGCACTATTGAATGTTCTGCAGTTCCAATTAGATAAAGAGGGTTTTCTTTTTCTTTGCTCTCAATAGTTTCTTCGTAATCACTAACTAAATAATAATTATTGTGATTTCCCCTCTCCCAATATCCTAATTCTTTGGTAATCTCAAATCTAATAAGAGCTGGGGGCAATATCGGAGAAAAACCATTATCAATAAGTTTATTTAAGACGAACTGAATTAATGCAAATTCTAAAAGAACTGCTTCATTTTTCAAATATGCAAATCTTGTTCCTGAAACTTTTGTAGCTCTTTGCGTATCAATAATATCTAACGCTTCGCCTATATCCAAATGGTCTTTTACTTTGAAATTAAAATTCTTTGGCTTGCCTACTTCCCTTATTAATTCAAATTTTGAAGGGTCCCCAATGGGTACATCTTTTAATGGAAGATTAGGAATTTGCAAAAGTTCTTTTTTTAGTTCTTCCTCAACTGCTTTTAAAGCATGTTCTTCTTTTTCTAATTTTTCTTTAATATTTTTTCCATTATTAATTTGTTCTGCTGTTGGCTTACCTTTAATTGATTTAACCAAAATATTTCTTTCCCCTCTAAGTTTTTGAACGGATAAGAATAATTCCTTATGTCTTTTATCTATTTCAAGAATATGAGAAAGATTTATTTCAATTCCTTTATTTTTTGCCCCTTTTTCTACAATATCCGAATGCTCTCTGATTAATTTTAAATCTAACATACTTAATACTTAATTCTTAATTCTTTCATTATTATTGGTTTTAATTTTTCAATTGCCCTATATCTATGATTATATTCTTTTTGCTCATCGCTGGTCAATTCATTTTCATGATAATACTTTTTAATTTGGGGTAAATAAAAAAATGATCTATACGGATACCCTTCCAACAGTTTAACATAAGGTTTCCTCGCTATTACTCCTTCTACTTCTCCGTTTACGCTCCATATTTTCCCATTTGGCAGAGCAAACGACACAACGGTCTTAAAAAATGCTTTTCTATTTGTCCCAAGGGTTAATGCAACTTTTTTCATATGCCCTATTAATTCCTTATCTGTTCCATCCCGACCCAACCACCTTTTACTTTTTATTCCTGGCGCTCCTTCTAATGCATTAATCTCCAATCCTCCATCATCTGCAATTGCAGGTAAATTACTTTTTTTTGAATAAAAGAAAGCCTTAATTCTTGAATTTTCTTCATATGTTTTTCCTGTTTCTTTTACTTTATCATTAATACCAATATCGGCAAGCGAAACAATTTCAAGAGGCAAATCTTTCAAAAAATTCGAAATCTCTCTTAATTTTCCTTTATTTGTTGTTGCAACAAGTAACTTTTTCATAAGTATAACTATATTAAAGTTAAATAAAGTTAAAGAAATCAACAATCTACACCTTTTACCTTTACTTTAATACATTAGAGTATTAAAGTGGTATATCTTTCTTAATGGATTTTTTCTTATTGCGAACCCTCACCTGCTTACTAGTTTTATCGATTATCTTATCGAGAAGAAAATATTGTCCATATCTTTTTTTAAGATCGGGAACTATCCTTAATCTTTCTCTTTCTATATCTTTTTCAACCTTCCTAAAATACCCTATCGCAGTTTTTAGTCCTTCGCCTCCAATTTCTAATTTATTGCTTATAGTTGCAATTGTTGCATCGCTTACCTTAACATAGCCTCTGATTGTTCGATAATCATGGCCATCCAACAACATTTTTGCAATTTGAATACGCTTTGCCAACATCTTCATTTCCGTATGAGTAAGAAGATCTTTAAGAAAACTTGCAACCTGATCCTTATTTTCTAAAAGAGTGATGAGATTCCAGAAGTTGTTTATAAAATATCCTAGATGTCTTGCGTCAATCCTAACCCGCGAAACCTTAGTCACATCTCACTTTAATACATTAAAGTATTAAAGTCAATCAACGGATTACTTTTGTTTTTCTGGTTTCATTAAGGGAAAAAATTGTAATTCTTTAACAGGTTTATCCATAAGCATTGCGAATAACCTCTCAGAATATGCAAAACCGGCAGCTGGTGGCATGCCATATTCCAAAGCTTCCACAAAATCCTCATCCATCATTTGTGCTTCCTCATCCCCAGCGTCTCGAAGCGCTTGCTGCTCTCTAAATCTTTCATATTGATCTAAAGGATCATTTAATTCAGAAAATCCTTTACCAAGCTCTGATCCCATTGCCAAAATTTGCATTCTCTGCACATTGTTTGGGTTTGATTCCAATCTTTTTGCCAATGGCTCTACCTCAACGGGATGGTTAATCAAAAACATTGGCTGAATAAGACTAGGTCTAATTGTTTTCTTGTAAAGATAATCCAAAACCCTTCCTCTTCCTAAATCAGGTTCTATCTTAACTTTAAGTTTTTTCGCCAAATCATATAATTCATTGACCGACATTTTTTCCACATCTACTTTCCACCTTTCGCTTAAAAGATTCATGAATTCAACTCTCGGCCATTTTCCACTCCAATCAATAATTTGATCTTTCCATTTTGTTTTTAATGATCCGAAAACTTTCTTAATGACTTCTTGCGTCATTTTTTCAACAAAATCCATAAGCCACTCATAATCTTTGTATGCCCAATACATCTCCATCTGCGTATAATCTTGCAAATGTTCATCTGACGCCCCTTCGTTTCTAAAAATTCTGCCTATTTCAAAAACTTTTTCAAATCCCGCAACTAAAAGTCTTTTCAAATATAATTCAGGGGAAATTCGCAAATACACATCCATATCGAATGCAAAATGATGAGTAGTGAATGGACGCGCATCGGCACCTCCTGTTGTATTTACCAAAACAGGAGTCTCAACCTCCAATCCCCCATTTTTTACCAAGTATTCACGAATTGTCTGCCAGAAAAGGTTTTTCTTTCTGAATATGTCTCGAAGCTCGGGGTTAAGAACCAAATCAAGATATCTCTTGCGAAATTTAGTTTCTTGATCTTTTATCCCAAAAAATTCGCTAGGAAGAGGCAAAAGGGATTTCGTCAACAACGTATAGGAAGTTGGAGCAATAGAAATTTCTCCAGCTGTTGTTTTAATTACCTCTCCTTCAAACCCAACATAGTCTCCGATATCCAAAAGTTTGAGGTTCTTGTAATTTTCCCCAAGGAGTTTTTTCTGAAAGAAAATCTGGATTTTTCCGCTTTCGTCTTTGAGATCTGCAAAAGCAATATTTCCATGCTCTCTATATGAAAAAATTTTTCCCGCGGTTTTAACAGTCTTCCCTAAACTTTTTAAAGCATCCGCAATTGTCTGTCTTTTATCAAATGAGGAGGCATATGGATTCCAGCCCAATAACTTTATTTTATTTAATTTTTCAATGCGTGCTTTTTTCAAATCCGAATCTTCCATACCTTTTATCTTAAATATAGCATCAATTCAAAAGCTTTACAATTTATTTTACAATTTCAACTTCCACTTCTGGCAAAAATCCAAAAACATCATCGAATTTATCTTTTATTTTTTCAATTATTGAAAAAACATCATCGAATTTTGCATTATTAAAATTTACAATATAATTTGCATGTCTTTCCGATACTTTTGCCCCTCCAATTGTAAAGTTAGAAAAACCAAGTCTCTTAATAACGTAACCCATAGATACTTTTCTATGCCAATTATTTTCAACCAGATCTTTTACATCTACCCATATACTTAATATTTTACTAACCTCTTCTTTTTTTGTAATATTTTTAAAAACAGATCCGCAGGATGGAAAATCAACCGGATGGTTTTGATTTCTATACTCTATGTAGGAAAAATATATATTTTTTGCATTTTCTAAAGCTTTTTTATCTGTTTTTTCAAGCTTGAAAAAACAATTTCCAATAATTAAATTTTTGTTTTTCTTGACAATACTATTTCTATAAGAAAATTGAAGATCAGACATCATCATTTCTTTTTGCACGAATTCTCCATTATCCAACAACTCAAAAATCTCTGCTTTATATAAATTATCTTTTATTTCTCCACCAAATGCGCCAGCATTTCCTCTAAGCGCTCCACCAACCGTACTTGGCAATCCTCCTGCCCATTCAAGTCCGATTAAATTGTTGTCAAAAGAAAATTGAATCAGCTCATCAAGTAAAGTTGATGCAAATGTTTTAACCAAACCATCAGAATCAAGAATAATTTCATTTTTTGGTGATTTTGCAAACCACAAAACTGCCCCATCAAAAAAATTATCGCTTACCAAAAGATTTGATCCAAGTCCAACAGGCAAAACTTTTCTTATTTTATTTTTCTTTACGAATTCTAACGCTTCCAATAGATCTTCTCTTTTGAGAATCTTTAAAACAAACTTAGCACTGCCGCCGATTTTATAATAAATAATATCTTTAAGGGGAAAATTATTATAAATGTCCATTAATTAATAGTAGCGTTTATTATAGCATGTTGGCTTATCCCTATATCAAAGATTTTCGGGCAATTTATAAAATCTATCTCTAATCTTTTTGTCTTATTTGCCAATGGCTAGCGAAAAAACCAAAGATGCTAATTTAGACAGATCATTGACAGCGATATACTCATCTGTAGTGTGAGCATTTACTACACCGTCTCCCAAATTAAGAATTTTAATTCCATGTTCATTAAATATATTTGCATCAGAACACGCCCATTTTCTCATTAAGCTAGGTTTGAGACCAAAATCTTTTATTATTTTCCTTGTTGTTCTAATAAATTCATCGCTTACAGAATATTCATAACCCGAACACGATGGGATAACTTTTTCCTCCACCCTAGCTCCAAACTTTAAAGCAATTTCCGTAAACTTATTTACGATAAACCTTGAATAGTCTTCAATTTCTTTCTTAACAAAACTTCTAACCTCGCCACTAATTGCAACTTCTCCAGGAATAGTATTTGGCGCATGACCGGAACTTACAATTCCTATGTTTGCAATTGTCTTATTGTTTATTTTACCAAGCTTTATTTTATTAAGAGCAATACCAAATATCCTTAGGGCATTTATTGCCTCGTGAGGAAATGATGCGTGAGCTGATTTTCCAATAATTTTAATATCAAATCTATTGTAAAATGGCGAGGCAGTTATTATGGATCCAAATGGGGAAAGGCTGTCAAAAGTATATCCTTTTTTTGCGCTAATCTTTCCATAATCAAGCTTACTTGAGCCAAATTCAGCACTTTCTTCAGATAGTGTAAAAACTATATCTATGGAACTAATTTTGAGTTTATTTTCAATAAGGTATTTTAAAACTTCCAATATTGCGGCAACCGCAACTTTATTGTCTGCTCCCAAAATTGTGTCCCCACTGCTTCTTATGATTCCATCTTTTATTTGAGGTTTTATATTTCGTCCCGGCTCAACTGTATCCAAATGGGCTCCTAACAAAAGAGGCTCTCCGTCCCCATCAACTTTTACTATTAAATTTCCTCGAGCGTCTTGAATGGGTTTTAAGCCGAGTTTTTTGACGAATTGTACGACATATTTTCTTACTTTTTCTTCATGACCTGAGGGACTATCTATTTTAACGAGGTCTAAGAATGTCCGCACCAATCTTTTTCCATCCATAATGTCTATATACTAACATGACTAGCGCCATTTTTACCATTGACATGAGGCTGTGAATTAAACACGTCAGCAGAACTTGGCAGAGATTTTCCCAAAGAAGGACGGTCTATGTCTGTTCGAGAAAGAAATAAAACACATTTCGGCCTATTCGCATTTGTAGGGAATTCGCCAGTCTCTACATATTGCCTTAGCTCTGATAAAGATACTCTAGCTGGACAATTAGGCGTTAATTGCAATCCTTCTCCAAAAGGTGGCTTACAAAAACAGCTTATGTCAGCTATTGTAGGATAGTCAGTGTGAACAACCGCTTCAAAATCTATTCCAAGCATTCTTGAAGCACTATTTAATGCATATCGATACTTTAGAACTTTTGTTATTGATGTAAATACAGCTTCTCCTCTTTTAACTTCATCTAGCTTTAATGTCATTGCAGCAGCTACTACTATAGAAGATAGACCCTTTTCTTGCAGATCAGGGGCTACAATAACAGATCCTACCTCCCAAACTGTTTTTATTTTTTTATCTGAATTAAGAACATCAATTTCAACTTCTCTACCATTCTGATGAGACATTTTCTCCACCCTTGCGTAGGCTACGGTTTTCCCATCAGAAAATCCTACCGCAGCTTCACCTCGTTCCCAACTTCCCCTTAGCTCGTCTGCTGAGGCTGCTACCATTCTACCTTCTTTTGCTTCTTCTGCTATTAACCCAGATATATAATCAAAATCCGGATTTCCTTCATTTACTGCTCTTTTAGATTCAAATCTGAAATCTCCATACGCAAAATCAACAAAAGGCAACCCGCCTATAGGCCTATTAAGCTCTATAACTGGCTTCGCAGGCTTACCATTCTTTCCTTCATGAGTAGGTCTCTGTGCTATACCCATTCCTACTTCTGTTTCCATACTTAAGAATCTTACTAAAAAACATACTTCTTGTCAAATTTATATAATTTCTTGACAAATTAGGTATATTATGTTATAATTTTAACATATGCTAACAGTACCTGAAGCTGCGGAAAAGATTATAAATAGATCCCGTTATCTTTCTGAGGCTATTTCCAAGGGTCTTATCAACCTTTCTGCTTTGGCGCGCTATATGAAGCCTGAGCTTGAAGAGATGTTGGCCAAAAAAGTGAGCGACACTGCGATTTTTATGGCATTGAATAGGCTTGCTACAACTATCAAACCCAAGTATATATTTAAAAACATATTCAAAGCTCCCCCGGATATGATTGTCAGATCAAATCTTATTGGATTTACCGTAGCTCATTCCGAAAAACTTGCAGAAAAATACCCTTCCCTTCTTAAACTGTCTGATACAAATGATAAATATTTCTTTACGATTACTCAAGGAGTTTTTGATACAACTATCATTGCAAGCAAAGATTTAAATAATGGTATTAAAGAAGTCTTAAAAAACGAAATAATTGTTGCGGACTTTACCAATTTGTCTTCTATTACAATTAAACTTCCTAAAGAAGCAATTTCAACGCCTGGAATTTTCTATTTCTTCTTAAAGTCTCTCGCATGGGAAGGAGTAAATATTGTAGAGATTGTCTCTTCTTATCTTGAATTTACTCTCATTTTGCCGGAAAAAGAAACCAATAGGGCTTTTTCAATCTTGCAGTCTTTGTTTGTTTTGCCTGCTTAATTAGTATTCTTCAAGAGTTGAAGTATCTCCAACTGGAAGTCCCAGCTCTTTTGCTTTAAGTATTCGGCGCATAATCTTTCCCGATCTTGTCTTTGGAAGTCTATCAATAAATTCTATTTCTCGAGGGTATGCGTGCCCTGATAAATGTTTTTTAACATAATCCTTCAAGTCATCTTTTAATTCTTCTGTGGGCTTAATTCCAGCCTTAAGCACTATAAACGCTTTTATTATTTCTCCCCGAAGTTCATCCGGCTTACCAATAACTCCTGCCTCAACAACACCGGGATATTCAACAAGTACACTTTCTACTTCGAATGGACCTACTCTTTGACCCATTGTTTTTATGACATCATCTGCTCTACCTATAAACCAAAAATATCCATCCTCGTCTTTATAAGCGCGGTCTCCTGAAATATACCAACCGTTAGCAAAACATGATTTATATTTTTCTTGGTTTCTCCATATTGTCTTCATAAGTGAGGGAACACTATTTGGTTTCAAAGCTAAATCACCCTCTTTACCTGCAGGCAATTCCTTTCCCTTGTCATCAATCACTGCTGCGACCACACCCGGAAAAGGTTTACCCATAGAGCCTGGTTTTATATCGAGCGAGGCATAATTGGCTACACATATAGCCCCCAATTCTGTCTGCCACCAGTTGTCATGAAACGGTAAACCAAAAACTTTAAGACCCCACCAAATTGCTTCCGGATTAAGAGGTTCTCCTACGCTTGCTAAAAACCTAAGGGAAGAAAGATTGAATCCTTTTGGATCAACAGATGAACCCATTAACATTCTGACTGCGGTCGGAGCCGTATACCATACTGTTATTTTATAATCTTCAATTACCTTATACCAGCTTTGCGGGGAAAATTTTCCTTCAAAGATTACAGACGTTGCGCCCAAACCCCAAATACCAAGCGTTCCATAAACAACACCCGTAATCCATCCGGAATCAGCAGTACACCAACAAATATCATCCTCCTTGACGTCCAATGCCAATTTTGTTGTCCAAATAGCCTGCAATACATCATGATGTCCGTGAACTACGCCCTTAGATTTACCCGTTGTTCCTGAAGTGTAGAGCATATATGCGAGGTCTTCTTTTCGCATATGGGCAACATGAAAATCCGATTTTGATTTTTTCATTTCTTTATCGTAATAAACGATATTCTTATTTTTAGGATGAACTACCGATTCTCTGTCAACGATGATAATTTTTTCTAAGTCAGGAAGGTCTTTCCAAATTTTTTCTATACGCGGGTAAAGAACAGAAGTTGTCACAACTACTTTTGCCTGACTATCTAACAAACGATCTTCAAGAGCAACTTCTTGAAAAGCTGAAAATAGGGTTCCTGCAATTGCCCCCAGCTTTAATACGCCCAAAAAAGAAATGTATCTTTCAGGAATGGTTGGAAGAAAAAGAAATACCCTGTCTCCCTTTTCAACGCCCAAAGATTTAAGAACATTGGCAAACTTGTTGGTAAGTTTTTTAAAATCGTCAAATGTATATTTTTCTTTTTCTCCATTCTGACCCTCAAACAATATGGCGATTTTATTTTTATTTTTACCTTCAGCGTGCCTGTCGACAACATTATATGCTATGTTTAAGGTACCGTCCTTAAAATAATCAATCTCTTTATCTGCTTCACTCCATGAAAATTCCTTATATGTTTTTTCGTAGTCTGATAAATTCGGAGATTTCTTTAGCTTTTTAATGTCTTTATGGATAATTTTATCTAAAGGCTGCATAGATTATCTAATGTCCGTAATAAGATATAGGAGTTTTCCTGCTGGGGCTTCGACTTGCACTTTCTCTCCAACCTTTTTACCAATTAAGGCTTTTCCTAGCGGCGACTCATGGGAAATTTTCCTTTCGGTAGGATCTGCCTCCCACTCTCCCACAACGGTAAATATTTCCTTTTTGCTATTTGTATGAAGAGTCACAGTTGAACCCAACTTTACAGAATGATTGGATGTTTTACTTTCTCTTATTAGTACTGCCTCTTTTAGCAACTCCTCAAGTTCATCGATTCTTCCGTCTATAAAAGAAAGTTCGTCTCTTGCTGCGACATATTCGGCATTCTCAGACAAATCGCCCTGATTTCTTGCCTGAGAAACCCTTGCAAGGACATCCGGACGCTTAACTGTAATTAGCTCATCATACTCTTTTTTGAGCTCCTCCAAACCCTCTTTTGTTAAATATATTTTTTTACTATCCATAGCTTATTAAAATAAAATCCCTCCTTTTTAAAATTGAGGGATAAAGCCTATTTAGGCCAAGAAAAATATATAGCAAATCGGGATTTTTGTCAATAACCTCTAGTACTATTCCTTATCCACAACAAATCTACTAACAAGATTGTAAGCTTTTTCTTTTTTTTCTTCTGAAACTATAATCTCTACCATACCCAAATTCGGCTGACCATAAAGAATAATAGATTCAAGAGGCGAAGTTAAAATTACGGCCAGCGCAGATAAATCTTCTTCACCGTCTATTTTTAGTATAGTTTTAGTGACTACATCTTTTAATTTAAATATTGAAAGTAAAGCAAAAAAAAGATCGGGAGTTAAACATCCTGGCGGATTACTAACTGTAATTACTTTTTCATTGCCTGAAAAGCCAAGCTCTTTAAAATCTGTAAATTTTTTCTTTCTGGCAACATTAAAATCAATTATCGATATATTTGCGTTAGATGAAGAGTTATTTAAAACTTTAGTGGTTATGTCGCCTACCGTAATTAAATATTTATAATCTTTCCTGTAATTTTTTATCGTATTTATAACTGCGTCAAATGGCTCTTTAAGTTTTTTTCTTAAATCATCCGTAATAAATAATTTTTTTTCTAACCACAAGGGATTAACATATGGTCTGCCATTTCTATCTATTTCGCCCTGCCTTATTCTACTTGATGATATTATGTTTTCATCTTCTCCTTTAATAAGCGCTTGGACAATAATCTTAAGAGAAGGTAAACCTATTTTTTCTCTTTCTTCATTTATGATTTCAGCATTCTTGATTGTATCTTCCGAAACAACAATCGCATCTACCTGCAAATCTTTTGAAAGAATTGGGCCGAATAGATCATTTATTTTTGTTATCTCGACTTTATCTTCAACTCCTTCTTTTTTTACAAACTCCAAAACCGACTGCTTTCTTTTCTCAAACGGCTCTATAGATTTTGAATTTTGAACGTAGATGTCGCTGGTTATGCCAACGACCACCTTCTTTCCTAAAGAAAAAGCTAACTTTAATAAGGATCTGTGTCCCTTATGGAAGTGGTCAAAGGTACCACCGCACGCAACAGTATTAAATTTCATATTTACTCAATCGCTTATTATACTCTTTTAGAACATGGTTTTTATATTCATATGGGTGAAAAGCGAGCATGTGATCCGAAATTGTTTCCCTTGTCCTATGTCCTCTCATATACAAAAGCTGGAAAAACTTTGCAAACTTCTCAAGAATGAGTAATAAATTATGAATAATAAATAATGGATCTTTTCGCCTTTCCATAATTCCTGATTCACGATTCATGATTCTTCCATTTGGCAGAAATGTATCTATCCACTTATTTGCGCTTAAAAATTTATTATAAATATTATCCCTTTCAAACATTGGCTTAAGCTGAACAATCTCATGGGCTGTATATAAATTCTGTCTAATTTTTTCAAACATTAATGCTTCCTCGTCTATTAACATGTTTAAACAAATCTTCTGAGATTCTTTTTTGCCTCGCCCCCGATATTGTCTCATTAAAATCAATAGAAAAACTAAGAGAAGACGCGTTATCCAAAGAGTATTTTTTGAAGTAATTACAAATAAATCTATGTCATCTTCTTTATCTGAGTTTCTCAAAGCCAAAGCGCCGCTTATACCTATTAATTTTATTGTTGGAATATAAGAAATAAATTTAATAATTTTTTTAGCAAAATCTAACTTTTTCCGACTTTCTTTTTTTCTTTTAATTCTTTTTTCTACAATTTCTTCCCGGCCCAAAAGATAATAAAGCTTACGATCCGACCCCAGGGGTCGAGCCTTGGAGTTAACTAAACTTCCTAACTCTCTTTTAAACGTTTTTCTATTAATTTTTTTACCAATTAAAAATTTCCAGATCTCATCTTTTGTCAAAGGAAAATCAAAAATATCACTATAGATAATGGTTTTTATTGCTCCCTGATTTCTATTGTCCATACTGCTTTAGGACTTGATTAACTCCCGCAGAGAGAGTGTCAACTGCACTTTGGGGCGATGTGCCATTATTAATGATTGACTCAACAGCAGTGCCAAGATAAGAATTTGTTTTTGTGTTTAAACCATTATCATAGGTACTATCAACAAAAAAAGATGACTGAGCGCTAGGCGCCTGTAGGACAAAGGGATATACCGAAGAATTATCTTTTAATGAACCCGCAAGATCTACTCTCGCATATGGTTCTCCAAAAGATCTTGTCTTTGATTCTTCCGTGAATAGTTTTTCTGCTGTTTCTTTTTTTGCCAAAAATTTCATAAAAAGAAGCGCTTCCTTCTGATAACGACTTTTTGAAGAAACTCCTTCCACCCAATAACTTGCAATGGTCATGTCTCTATCTAATAAGCGCGGGACAGGATTAATACTAAAAGAAAGGTTGGGATTGATAGCTTTTATCGCGAAAAAGTCCCATGAATAACCAAAGTACATTGCAAGGTTATCTTTTGCAAAAGCAATAATAGATTCCTCAAGAGTCTTATCCCATACATTGCCATTTTTCGCTCCGAAAGATGTATAGAAAGTTAGTGTATCGCTGGCCGCTTGAGATGTTCCGGAAATATTGTTAAGATTAACCCCATTTTGAACAAACAGCATTGATATTATATCCCCGGCGTGAGTGACATTGTTAAACGTTCCAAGAGCCGCGCCCGCAGTTTTTATATTCCCGTCCTCTTTAACCGTAAGGCTCCTTGCGTCCCTTGAGAAATCATCCCAAGTTGTAGGAGGAGTAAGTCCTGCGGCTTGAAATATTTTATTGTTTGTATATAGAGAAAGCGTGTCTATCTCCAAAGGAATTCCATAAATTGCCCCCTGCTTTATCAAATCTTTCTGCGCAACAGGATAAAAAGACTTTGCAAATTCGGCCTTACTTATTGTTTCGCTTGGCAGAGGCAATAGAGCAGGAGATAGCATTTGTACCCATGTGTTATGAAAAGTAAAAACATCCGGTCCGCTACCGTTTTGAATTCTGGTGGTCAACCTTTCCCTATACTGCTTAACATCCTGCTTAATATAATTTATTGAAATGTTTGGATATTGATTCTTAAAATCATTAAATATGGATTGCATTATGCGAGCATCTTCCCAAAGTCCCCAATAAGTAATTGTAATTTTTGTTTCTTTGGGTTTTTGAAACTTGGGAAGTACAACATTGAAAATCACAAAAAGAAGAATAGCAAGAACTACAATTCCAAGAACAATCTTTATTATCTTTGAAAAAAAAGATGGAGATGAGGAAGCATAATACGATTCCTGAGGTGGTACTTCTTTCTGATTTTGCAAAGGCAAGGTTGCCTTTTCAGACTGAATATTTTGTCCTTGGAAAATTGTATTTTCATCCATACTTATATTTAGTATAATACCACATACATACGATATCAAATGAAAATCTCTTCTATGAAAAGACCTATTTTTTTAAATACCGTAAAGGTAATTTTTTGGTTCTGCGTAGGCGCGGCTCTTGGGCTATTTTTATTTGTAAGTTTTGCTTTTATTATTTTCCAAAAAATAAATTCGAATGTTGTTTATCCGGGCATTACTGTTGATGAGTTAAATTTAAGCGGAAAAAACGAGCAGGCAATAAAAGATTTTTTTATGGCAAAAAACGATAGAATTAACCCAACCCAATTTGTATTTACAAGTGATTTTGGCATTGCAACTATTTCTGCGTCACAAATTGACTACGGATACGACAAAGATTTATTAGCGAAACAGGCAATTGCGATTGGAAGAGGTGACAGCTTATTCTCAAACATAATCCTGGTTATGCAAGCTTACACCAGCAGTATAAGACTTCGGAGCTCATACCGTTATTCCGAAGACAAACTTTTAAACCTACTTTCCTCAATAATTAATAAGGCACACGTTGATCCCGTAGATGCTTTATTTACATTTCAAAACGGTAAAGCTACAGCCTTTCAGCCGTCTGGCTTCGGACAAGCCATAGATTTAGATGACATAAAAAACCAATTAAATTCTCAATTTTTAACAGTAATGTCATCCGAAAAACCCCAAACCATAATTATATCTGTCCCTATAAAAATCTTAAAACCAAATATAACAACCGATAAAGTCAATAATCTTGGAATAAAAGAACTTTTAGCAACGGGTACCTCTACTTTTCACCATTCAATACCAAATAGAATTTTTAATATTACTCTGGCAGCAAGCCGACTTAACGGGATATTGGTCCATCCGGGAGAAACTTTTTCATTCGATAAGGCATTGGGAGACGTATCTTCATTCACCGGATATCAGCAGGCATATATTATTCAAAATGGAAAAACAGTGCTTGGAGATGGCGGAGGAGTGTGTCAGGTTTCAACTACGCTTTTCCGAGCAATTTTGAATGCTGGCTTTCCTGTTATTGAAAGGCATGCCCACGCATATAGAGTCGGCTATTACGAGCAGGATAGTCCTCCGGGGTTTGATGCAACTATATATTCCCCAAGTATTGATTTAAAATTCAAAAACGATACGGATAACTACATTCTTATCCAAGCATATATTAACCCCGAAATACAACAATTAACCTTCTTTTTATATGGATCCCGTGATGGCAGAGAAGTTGAAATAAGTAAGCCAATCATAACAAACGATACTCCTCCCCCTTCTGATATGTATCAGGATGATCCGACCTTACCAAAGGGAGTAGTCAAGCAGATAGACTTTGCCGCACGAGGAGCAAATGTAAGCTTTACAAGAGAGGTCAAAAAAAATGGAAAAATAATTTTGTCGGACAAATATGTTTCCGACTTTCAACCCTGGCAAGCAATATATTTAAGAGGAACAAAGGAATAATTTTAAATTAAAAATTAAAATTATGAATAAGATTTTAAAAGTAAACGAAGCTATTAAAATTGCACAAAAATTGCGAGAACAAAACAAAACTATTGTTCTGGTTGGTGGATGTTTTGACATAATACATATTGGACATATTAAATTATTAGAAAAAGCAAAGACTCTTGGTAACGTACTTATTGTTTTATTGGAAAATGATAAAAATGTAAGGAAAATTAAAGGAAAAAATCGCCCAATAAATAGTCAGAAAAATAGAGCTTATGTTTTGGAAGCGCTAAAACCTGTAGATTTTGTAGTAATGCTGCCAAATATGCAAAGCGACTTCCAGTATGATAAAATAATTGGCGAAATAAAGCCATCTATTATTGCAACAACTATTAATGATCCCTATGTTTCACATAAAATCAGACAAGCGAAAAAAAATAATGCAAAAGTTATTCCTATTATAAAAAGAGTTTCCAATCAATCAACAACAAGACTGGCAAAATTAATTGAAGAAGAAAATTTATGAAAAAGGTTTTAATATTGACTGTTATACTTATTGCTATCGTCATTGCGGGAGTAATCTCACAAAAATATTTTAACAGCAGTCTCTTTGAAGTATTTAAAACTCCAAAGGTTATTATAAATAACCATACATTTACTTTGTATGTTGCAAAAAATCCCAAAGATAAGGAGATTGGCTTATCAAAATATAAAAGTATAGACAAGGATCGCGGGATGCTTTTTCCTTTTGAAAAACCGGATTACTATCCTTTCTGGATGAAAGAAATGAAATTCCCTATAGACATTATTTTTATTCTGGATAACCATATAGTTACGATATACAAAAATGTGCAGCCTCCAACAGCAAAAAATGAGAGTTTGCCTATTTTTAGCCCACAAGCGCCTACAGACAAAGTATTGGAAATAAATGCCGATTTGACACAAAAGTATAATTTTAAAGAAGGAGATGTTGTTAAGTTTGAAAATTTTAGGAATTGAAACCTCATGCGACGAAACAGGAGCCGCAATAATTCATGTTACCCAAAATAATACAATAAATTTATTATCAAATGTCGTTTCCTCATCTCTAGTATTACACTCCAAAACAGGCGGTATTATTCCGGAGGTAGCGGCGCGGGAACAAGTAAAATATATAATTCCCGCAATTGATAAAGCCATCAAGGATTCCAATTTAACTATTGAAGAAATTGACGCTATCGGCGTAACTGTTGGGCCGGGATTAATTGGCTCACTTCTTGTCGGAGTAGAAACTGCAAAAACCTTAGCGTATCTTTGGAAAAAACCATTAATACCGGTTAATCATTTAATTGGACACATATACGCCAACTTTATCTCAAAAATGAACAACGAACCATTAACTATTAACTTTCCGGCAATTGCGCTTATCGTCTCCGGAGGACATACCGATTTGGTTTTAATAAGCAATCACCAGAAAATAAAATGGTTGGGAGGAACAAGAGACGATGCGGCAGGAGAAGCTTTTGATAAGATAGGAAGACTTTTGGGAATTCCTTATCCGGCAGGAGCAGAAACTGAAAGGCTCGCAAAAAACGGAAACAAAGAGGCATTTACATTCCCCCGCCCAATGATTTATTCAAAAGATTTTGATTTTTCTTTTTCAGGACTCAAAACCGCTGTATGGCGAGAAACTAAAACAATAGGAAAACTTGCCTCGCCGGCAGGCGGGTTTGACAATAAAACAATTTCCGATATATGCGCTTGCGTTCAGCAAGCGATCATTGATGTATTGATAAAAAAAACTTTAGACGCGGCACAAAAATATAAAGTAAAATCAATTCTTCTTGGCGGCGGTGTTGCTGCAAATCAAAAACTCCGCGACGAACTCAAATTGAAAATTGTAAATTGTAAATTGAAAATTCCATTTTTCGCTCCTGAAAAATGGTTGTGTACCGACAACGCTGCTATGATCGCAACCGCAGCATTTTTTAATTACAAAGAAGTAGCATGGCAAAAAATCACAGCCAACCCGGAATTATATTTTGAATAATGAGAATTAAATTCTACAGATAATCCTTAAACATTGACTCTTAAATTTTAGTGATACAATAGCTATATGCAAAGTGAAACATTAATTATCGGAGTAATTTTAGTTTTAGGTTTTATTTTCATAATTTATATTCTTGGTAGAAAAATTTCTCTTCTTGCCAAACCTAAATCCGACGAGACGCTTCTTGAATGGATCAAGACTATTCAATCCTCTCTTGAATCAACCAATAAAACATTAAACGAAGCGCTGCATTCTTCCTCAAACAACATGGTTAAAACCCTTCAGGAAAATTCAAGACAATTAAACGACAGGCTTGATAGGGCTGCTGCTGTTATAAGAGATGTCGGAAAAGAAGTTGGGCAGATGAGTGAAATTGGAAGAAGCATGAAAGAACTTCAAGAATTTCTTAAAAGCCCAAAGTTAAGAGGCAATATTGGGGAACATATACTTAAAGATTTAATCGCGCAAATGTTTCCAAAAAATAGTTTTAATCTTCAATATCAATTCAAATCCGGAGAAAGAGTTGACGCGGCAATTAAAACCGATGCGGGTATTTTGCCAATTGATTCAAAATTCCCAATGGAAAATTTTCAACGCATGGTAAAAGCAAAAAGTGATTTAGAAAGAGAACAAGCTCTTAAGGAATTTGTTAGGGATGTTAAAAAACATATTGACACAATATCTAGAAAATATATTCTTCCCGATGAGGGGACAATGGATTTTGCATTAATGTATGTACCAAGCGAGTCTGTATATTATGAAATTGCAAATATGGATGATGTCATGAACTATGCGCGAGAAGCAAGAATATATATTGTTTCCCCAACTACGCTTTATGCGCACCTTCAAACTATTCTTTTATCATATGAAGGGAAAAGAATCGAAGGCAAATCGCGTGAAGTATTCAAGCTCTTAAGAGCGTTGCAAGTTGACTATAGAAAAACCGAAGAAAACATGACGGTTTTGGGAAAACATATAAATAATGCTTCTTCACAATTTGTTAATGTAAGCATGGGGTTGACCCAAATTGGCCAAAAACTTAACTCAACCAAAACCCTTGAAGAAAATCAACGAAAAACACAATAGAAAGAACATAAATAGGTCTTGCGTTGTAAAAAATTCTATGATAGTCTAAATACAGATAGGTGAAAAATGAACAATAAACTTTTACTTGGGATTGTAGTTTTGTTGATAATAGTCGGTTGGATAGTTTTATTGGGCAACAAAAAATCAGCAAGGATTACCACTACAGAGCGAACTAAACAAACGCAGCAACCATCGCTAACGGGAGTTATGGAGGACAAGTCCCAAGGCCCAACAGTTACATTGGGAGCTGCAGATTTTTCGCCAAAAAATCTTACCGTAAAGATAGGAACAAAAGTAACATGGGTCAATAAAAGCGGAGTTGTGGCAACAGTAAACTCTGCTGTCCATCCAACCCATTTTGTTTACCCACCACTCAATTTGGGTGAATTTAGCAACGGACAATCTGTTTCTCTTGTTTTTGACAAAATTGGAACATATAGCTATCATAATCACCTTAATCCAAGCCAAAACGGCACTATTACCGTGAAGTAAGCTCAGCTTTAAATCAAATGTTGTGCTAAAATAGCTGCATGACAGATGAGAAGAGCTTAAGTCCCCAACAAACAGAAGCTGTAAAACACTTAAAAGGTCCCCTTCTAATTATTGCGGGTGCAGGAACAGGAAAAACTACCGTAATAACAGAAAGAATAAAACATTTAATTCTTAAAGGGGGTATCCTCCCATCTCAAATTTTGGCTTTAACTTTTACAGATAAAGCAGCACAAGAGATGGAAGAACGCGTTGATGTAGCAATGCCTTATGGGTATACCCAAATGTGGATATCCACTTTTCATGCCTTTTGCGATAGAATTCTTCGGCAGGATGCGTACTCAATAGGGCTTGATCCTGGATATAAGCTAATCTCCGAAGCAGAATCGATATTACTTCTTCGTGAAAATATTTTTAATATAGGGTTAGAATTTTTTAGACCTTTGGGGAATCCTACAAAATTTCTAGACGCTCTTTTAACTCATTTCTCAAGACTAAAGGATGAAGATGTATCGCCAGCGGACTATATTAAGTGGGTTAAAAAGCATCCGTCAACTGACGGATCAACAGAAGAAACACAACAGTATTTAGAGCTCGCAAATTCTTATAAGAAATACGAAGAATTGAAAATCAAAGAATCCGTTATGGATTTTTCAGATCTTATTTCAAATACTTTATTGCTATTTCGAGAAAGGGAAAATATTTTAAAGAAATATCAAAATCAATTCAAATTTGTTTTGGTTGATGAGTTTCAGGACACAAATTACGCTCAAAATGAGCTAGCAATCGCCCTTGCGGGGAACGATAAAAATATCACCGTAGTCGCTGATGACGATCAATCAATCTACAGGTTTAGAGGAGCTGCTGTTTCAAATGTTTTACAGTTTAAAAAGAGTTTCCCGAATGCAAAAATTGTGACTCTAAACGAAAACTTCCGATCTACCCAGCCAATTTTAGATGCTGCCTACCAACTAATTCAGCATAACAACCCCAATAGACTTGAGATAGTTGAAGGTATTGATAAAAAACTTAAAAGTCATTCGGGAGCTTCTAAAAAAGGCATCGAAGTAATTCATGAATTAAGGAGTGAAGACGAAGCAGATGCCATCGCTAAAAAAATCAACGAACTCACGACAAGCGACCCGCTTCGCAGCGAGGCGAGCAAGCGACAAGCTAATTACGATTATAAAGATATCGCAATTTTGGTTAGGGCGAATAATCATGCCGGAATTATCACAACTGCGCTACAAAGACATAGAATCCCTTTTCAATTTTTAGGACCGGGTTATCTTTTCCAACAGGAAGAAATAAAAGATTTAATTGCTTATCTTGCGTTTCTGACCAATCTTTCAGATTCTGTTTCTCTTTTCAGGGTCTTATCAATGGATATTTTTAATATTCCATATATTGAGCTTAATTATCTTCTTAATTTTGCAAAAAAAAGAAATCTTACTCTTTTTGAAGCACTATCCGATATTGATGCATCCTTTTTAAAGTCCGTTACCCGGGAAAAACTTATAAATTTTAGAGAAATGGCCAAGCGCCATCTGGAAAAAAGCAAGAAAGATCCGGCAGGACAAATTCTCTATTATTTTTTGGTGGACTCAAAACTCTTTGAAACACTTAATTCCACAGATTCCGTAAAAGAGGAACGCAGAGTCCAGAATATTGCGAAATTTTTTGATAGAATTAAAAGTTTTGAAAGCGAACGACCCGATACCAATATCTTTACACTTTATGAATGGCTCAATCTTATGCTTCAAATGGGAGATAGTCCAAGAGCCGCGGACGTAGACGTAAGAGATAGAAATGTTGTTAATATTTTAACTGTACATTCTTCAAAAGGACTCGAATTTAAAGTTGTATTCATGGTAAATCTTGTATCGGATCGTTTTCCATCGCGAGAAAGAAGTGAAAAAATTCCACTCCCAAGCGGAATCCTCAAAGAACAGATTCCTTCCGACAGTGATTTTCATTTGGAAGAAGAACGAAGGCTTTTCTATGTTGGGATGACACGAGCAAAAGAAAGACTGTACTTTACCGCAGCAGATTACTACGGAACCGGAAAACGACCCAGAAAATTATCTTCTTTTATCTATGAAGCGCTTCCTAAATTGCAAGAGCAAGAAAAGATAAAAAGTAGCACTCAACAGTTATCTCTTCCGGAGATTCTTTCTGTTTATCAAGAAAATGTTGAAAAACAAGAAAAAAGACTTCCGCTCAAATTAAATTATATTACCTTCTCAAATCTTCAGATGTTTGACATATGTCCGCTGCATTATAAAGCAAAAGTGATTTTTAATATCCCTACTCCTACTGCAGCAGTCCAGAGTTTTGGCATTTCAATACATAATGTTTTATATAATTTTTATAGGAAGCTTCAGGCAGATCAGGAATTATCTCTCAAAAAATTGCATGAAATACTTAAAAAAGAATGGCAAAGTGAAGGATATGATAGCAAGAAACATGAACAAGAACGCTTTTCCCAAGCAGTTAAAATGCTGGAAAAATTTTATAAAACAGAATTCAAAAAGGAAGCAAAACCGTTGGGACTTGAATTGCCGTTTTCTTTTGTTTTAAAAAATAATGTTAAAGTTTTTGGTAAGATTGATCGCATAGACAAAAAAGGTCGGGGCATTGAAATTATAGATTACAAAACGGGTGTCGATAATCCAAAAGCAGATAAAGCCCACAGACTTCAGCTTGCCATGTATGCGCTTGCGGCAACCCGAGTAAAGGATAGCATTCTTAATCGTCGTCCCGAAGATATAATCTTAACACTTCACTTCTTGGAAGCAAATACTAAGAACTCTATGAATTTCAAACAAGAAGACTTAAACAAATTAGAATCGGAGCTCATTGAAAAAATTGCGGAAATCGAGAAAAGTGATTTTCTTTGTTCGCATTCATCAATTTGCGCAAACTGCGAATTTAAAATCCTCTGTTCGACAACTGGTTAATTTTTTGTTACAATATTTTTCCTAGGAAGAAAGGTTGCCGCTGCGTTCAGTTAAATGAGCGTGGAGGAAAGTCCAGACAGGTGTAGGAACGGGGATGGAGCGTAAGCTCCGACTAGAAATAGCTGGTATTTTAACTGTTTACTCACATGTGCAGTTAAAAGCAGGTTCTGAATTAACAGGACTTGAGAGCAACAGAGACGAGTGAGAGTGAAACGGGCAATCCTACCCGCTGCAACCTCCGAATGGTACGCTATTACCTTTCTTACGGGAGTACCGATGATTGAGGGCATAGATAGATGGCAACCCAAAACAGAATCTGGCTTATTATCTTCCTAGGATTAAATCAATAATTTAGGCCCTAACTACCTTAGTGGATCTTTCGTTAATCTTATCCAGCAAAAACTCAAGAATAATTCTTAGGGCTGCAACTATTGGAACTGCCAATATAACACCAAGTATTCCTCCCATATGCTGGCCTGAAAGCACGGCAAAAAAAATAACTAAAGGATGAAGCCTGACAATCTTACCCATTACATGTGGAGTTATAAAATAATCCTGAACTTGACGAATAACAAAATATGAAATGGCAATTGTAATTGCTCCCTGAATGGGCGTTAAACCAAAATTCAAATTTCCGCCTATCAAAACAACTAAAGATGCTATAACTGCTGCAACAATAGGTCCTATAATTGGAATTATCTCTGCAAAACCTGAAAAAATTGCCAGTATAAGAGCAAATTTAACGCCTAAAATAGAAAGAGGAATAAATAACATAATTGAAACTAGGAACACTAAGAGAAGTTGTCCTCGCAAATATTTACCCATCACGCCATTTATTTTTCTTAATAATATCTCTACTTCGAATTTATAATTGTTGGGAATAAAATTCAAAACTTTATTAAGCATATTTCTCCCCTCCTTTAAAAAATAAAATCCGGAAAAAAGGAATATAAAAAAACTCAATATTTTTGAAATTGCCTGAGGAAAAACCACAAGAATAGATGCGGTTGACAAAATCTTTGATTTATCAATTGATAAAATCATTTCCTGAATAGGAGATTTCAACCAAAAAGGTAAAGATTCAACTTGAGTTTTTGTTGCACTCGATAAGTTATCTGTAAATTTTGTTAACTCTGATGATTCATTAACTACTTGCGTCACTAAAGATGTACCCGCAATAACTACTACCGATAAAATAATAATATAAATTACAATTATTGATATTGTCCGCGGAAGCTTTATTTTCTCAGAAATAAAATTTACAAGAGGATTAAAGACGTAAGCAAAAATTGCAGCCAAAACAAAAGGAGAAAGTAAGGTTCTCTCTAAGTAAAAAAACCATAAGATAAAAAGGGTTACCCCAATAAAAAACGCTGTCCTCAATCTAATTGTCATAAAGTTACCGATATCAGTTCAGAAATATTTTCCCTAAAAACTAAACCGATACTTTTATCTTACAGCTTTTTTAAGAGTTTTGCCAGGAGTAAATCCAGGAGCTTTTCTCGCTGATATTGTTATTTTTTCTCCTGTCTTTGGATTTCGGCCTACGCGTTCAATTCGGTTTCGGACAGAAAATGTTCCAAATCCTGTTATAACAACCTTTTCTCCCCGCTTTAGAGAATCGCGAATTGAATTAATTACTGCCTGCACAGCATCTCTGGATGCCTTATGCGTCAAGTTTGCTTTTTTTGTAACAACTTCTATAAGTTCTCTTTTTGTCAATTTATTTCACCTCCTTCTTGCCCGCCGACTTGTCCGCCGAAACTTTAGTGAAGGCGGATTCACTATATTCCGTTTAGCTTAAAAATACAGTGAAATCTAACATTTGTCAAGAAGTAAACGTATATAGGTGAAAATTTTTAGTTGGATGTTTCTGAGGCAATTGCTCGAAACTCTCTAATTGCAGTAACCTTAACTTCGCCGGGAACAGCAAGAGAGTTACTTATTTCTTCTCTAATTTTTTGCGCAACCAATACCGTTTGCGCATCATCAAGCTTACCTGGATTTATAATAACTCTCAATTCTCTGCCCGCCTCAAATGCATAAGCATCATCAATTCCTTCATGTTTTTTTGCTATTTCTTCCATATCCTTAAGCCTTTTCCCATATTCTTCAACGTCTTCATATCTTGCTCCGGGTCTTGCGCCCGATATTGAATCGGATATGTAAACAATAATTGATTCCATCGATGAGAAAGGTTTATCTTCATGATGTTCCAAAACGCAATTTATAATTGGCTCCGGAAGATTGAAGCGTTTCAATAAGTCTCCACCAAGTTTTACATGACTTCCTTCTCCTTCCACAACTTTACCTATATCGTGGAATAAGCAACCCAGTCTTACGATATTAACATCTGCTCCAACTTCCGCAGCTATATGTATACCAATTTTTGTTTCCTCAAGAGTATGAACAACAAGATTTTGTCCGTAAGAAGTTCTGAACTTAAATCTTCCCAAAATAGATAAAAGCTCACTTTGCAAATTAAAAACTCCCACCTCATGGGCGAGCTTTTCTCCCTCTTCAAACATAATCTTTTCAACTTCAAGTTTAGTTTGATTAACAATTTCTTCTATCCTAAAGGGCTGGATTCTGGTATCTTTTATGAGTTTTTCTATAGATCGTCTTGCAATTTCTCGTCTAACTTGATCAAAACTGGATAGCCTAATTATTCCTTCTTCATCCAAGTCAACATCAACGCCCGTTGCCTGTTCAAATGCCCTAATATTCCGCCCTTCTTTTCCGATAATTCTTCCTTTTACTTCCTCATCATCTATTTTGATTGTCGAAACAGTGTATTCCGCAATATAATTTAAAGCCCCATGACGCATACTGTCAATTAAAATTTCCTGGGATTTTTTGGCGGCTGTTCTTTTTGCTTCTTCCTCCCCTTCTTTTATAATCCTGGCAACCGCTTGTGTTTCTTTTGCTTCTGTTTCCTTAATAAGCTGTTGTCTTGCTTCATCTTTTGTCATTCCCGAGACTTTTTGAAGTTTGTCAGTATATTCTTCCTTAATCTTTTTAATTTCTTCTTGCTCTTTTTCAAGCCTCTCTTCCTTTTCAAGAATCTTTTTCTCAAGAATAATTAAATCCTGATTTTGTGCATTCATATTAATATTATTAAGGACAATAGAAGAAAAGGCAATGAACTTTATTGCCTAAAAGATGTGTTTTTCGGAGTAATAAAACTTTTTCTCATAAAGACACTCCCTAAAATCTTCTATGTCTACAAGAATTATACTCCTTTGCTTAATATCTCGTCAACTACGTTCACCTTGTGACTGAACGTAGTCAATGCTTTTTTTGATCGTATCCCAATCAAAACCCTTTGATGCCAAAAATCTCCCAAGCTTTTGATATATTTTCTGCCTATCTAAACCTTTATATCTCGTAATTCTTTTTTCAATAAGTTTCTTTGCCTGTTCCAGATCATTCTGAATTGAGAATTCTGAATTATGAATTAAGTGGTCAATCAATTCTTTATCAATGCCTTTTTTTCTTAATTCTATTTCTGTCAGTCTTATGCCTTGCGGCTTAGATCTTAATCTACTCTCCAAAAACCATTTCGCGAATTCTTCATCATTAATAAATTTCTTCTCTTTGAGTTTAATAATTATTTTATCAATAATTTCCGTAGTAGCCTTTTTACTTATTAATTTATCTCTGACTTCTTTTTCAGAACGGGGACGATATGACAAAAATCGAAGCGCGGAATTATAAAACTTTTCAAAATCTTCCATAACGTTTCCGTACCCACCCCCGGGGTGTGTTTGCTAGACACCCCAGACTATTCAAAGCTTAGATGCTTTACTTTATCCAATTCTCTTTGGTAATCAACTTGATCCAAAGTAAATCTTTTAAAAGCTTTCTTTGAAGGAAAAAATTCTGATATTAAATCTATATCAATTAAATCAGACGTCCTTTTAAAATATTCAGGATAAGAAGACCATTGATACCGTTCCAAATCATCCGTATCTTTTATCACATAAGACGTAAGAGGATTAAGATGGATATATCGACAAACGTGAATAAGTTGTTCATCCGACTCTATCCTAACCGCTTTAAACATCGATTGAAACAATGAACCAGTTCTATCGGTTTTTAGATTCAGGTATTTCGCGTAACTATTTTGAAAATTGCTCATAAATCTAGAGATGCCATTTTTCTCTAATTCTTTCATTAAAAAATGCACATGGTTAGGCATTAAACAAAATGCAAGAAGCTTTATTTGTTTTCGCCCATTAATTTTAAGATCTTCCAGAAAATTTGCTTTTTCCTTTAAGGGAAGACGATTATAATGAGAAAATCTTAGACGCGGTTGAACATAGCTATAAAAATTTATTAGCCCTAATGCCCGGCTGTAGCTTCTCACATTTAAAAAGATGGGTTGTCGAGCAATGCTTCTATTAAAGGTGTGGTAAATTTCTCCCGTGACTATTGGAGTACGGCGATATGACATTAAATTTATAATATGCTATAAATCCTTAGGTGTCAATTCATCACACCCCTGGGGTGTACATGCTTGACACCCATACTGTGTTTTGCCATACGAAAATTATATCACGAAAGGGTTAGTGGAATTATTTCTCCTCAATTCCAACCTCAACAGGGGTGCCACCAGATTTGTTTTTTTTCAAAATTTCATCAACAATTTTTTTTGCAATCTCGGGCTTTTCTTTAAGAAATATTTTTGTTGCTTCTTTTCCCTGCCCCAACATTAAATCTGCAAATTTGAAAAATGCACCTGACTTTTGAATGACGTCCATTTCAACGCCGACATCAACTATCCCGCCTTCTCTTGAAATCCCATCTTCTCCCATCACATCAAATTCCGCAATTCTAAATGGAGCAGATACTTTATTCTTAACAATTTTTACTCTATGTCTAGAACCAATTGCTCTGTCTCCATCCTTAAGTGTTTCAATTTTTCGAACATCCATTCTAATCGATGAATAAAATTTCAGCGCCAAACCTCCGGTTGTGGTTTCCGGATTTCCAAACATAACTCCAATTTTTTGACGCAATTGGTTTGTAAATATACAAACTGTTTTTGATTTGGAAATAACACCTGTTAACTTTCTCAAAGCCTGAGACATAAGTCGGGCTTGAAGCCCCATCATAGAGTCTCCCATTTCTCCTTCAATCTCAGCCCTTGGAACTAGCGCAGCAACAGAATCAATAACCAATACATCAACCCCGCCTGACCTGATAAGACTTTCTGCAATTTCAAGAGCTTGTTCTCCGGTATCAGGTTGTGAGATTAATAAATCGTCAAGCTTAACTCCAAGTTTTTGTGCCCATAAAGGATCAAGGGCATGCTCTGCGTCAATAAATGCTGCAACTCCTCCATGTTTTTGGGCCTGGGCAATAATTGAAAGACAAACTGTTGTCTTTCCCGAGGCCTCGGGACCAAAAATTTCTATGATTCTTCCCCTTGGCACTCCACCAACGCCTAGTGCCAGATCCAAAGGAAGACAGCCCGTTGAGATAACCGAGATGTCAAATTTTTGAGAAGCATCTCCGAAGCGCATTATGGAGCCTCTTCCATACTGTTTTTCTATTTGCTCCATTGCAAGGTTTACGGCTGCGAGTTTTTGAGAAGATTCGGTGTGACCATTAGGTACTGATTTTTGAGATGATGAGGTCCTGCCCATAGTAGACCAATTGTAACAATTTTTTGTTATAATGCAATAGTCAAAACGGGGTGTAGTTTAATGGTAGAATGCGCGGCTGGGGGTCGTGCGGCTGGAGTCCGATTCTCCGCACCCCGACTCTTTAGTAGTTAACGAAGTAATTTATTTTTGCGTTTTTCTGAAGATTCTGCAACCAAGGTTGAACCTTAACGGATAATTTTTGCTGCTCTAATTGTTTCTTCACGGCCGATCTTACGTCTTCCAGCTTCATTTCTGCAGGAATTGTGGTTTTATTTTGCTCTACGTAATCCGAAACCTCTTTATCCGATACTTGTATTTCTTTTGCAAATATTTTCTCAACCAATTTTTCTATCTCAAGTTGCTTTATAAAATCTTTCCTAGTTAATCCCTGAATTGCTAAAGCCTGATCAAGATTTTGTCCCTGTTTTGCTAAACCGGCTTCTGCTTTTTTTGTCTCATCATCAATTTCTTTTTTGTCAACATTTACATTTTTTTTCTTTGCTTCCTGTAAAATTAATTCTTGTGCAACAAGAGAAGAAAGAACTTGCTTACCATCTCTTCTTTCCAATTCCCTAATTAGCGAAATTCTACTAATTGGGTTTCCGTTAACTATTGCTACAATAAACAATCCCTTGAAATAATAGAGGATCCCAAAAATAATTATAATTATTAATGGTACAAAAATTTTAGGCTGTCTTAATTTATTTGATATCTCTTCTCTTTTTGATAATAATTTCGATGATTTCTGAGTTTTCCTTATTGTCATCTTGGTATTATAGCACCTGATGGTATAATGTACAAATGAAAACAAGTATTTTTGAGAGATTTCCGCAGTTAAAAGAAATCCCTTCTGAAAAATTTCCAAAACATGTTTTAATTATTCCTGATGGTAATGGAAGGTGGGCGCAGATAAATGGAACTCCCACTATAATAGGGCACGCTAAGGGGTATCTGGTTTTAAAAGAAGTTATGGAAAACTTACAGTATATGCCGATCAAGATTGTAACTATATGGGGATTTGCAACTGATAATTGGAAGAGATCAAAAGAGGAAATAGGCGGCCTTATGAAACTTTTTGAAAAAGGATTAAAAGAGCTTTTGCCAAAATTGCTAAAAACAAATAGCCGATTTATCCATCTTGGTAGAAAAGATAGAATTCCAGAGTTTTTGAAAGAAACCATTGAAAGAACTGAAAAGCTTACCCAGGAAAATGATGACAAGATAAGCTGTCTTGCAATTGATTTCGGAGGACAAGATCAGGAATTAAGAATGATGCAGGAGGTACATAATCTTCCAAAAAATATTGAAGTAACCCTAAAGGTAACGGAAAAAATTAGGGATGGAAAAGGCATAATTCCTCCGGCTGATTTAATAATCAGAACTTCCGGTGAACAAAGAACATCCGATCTGGGATGGTTAGCGGCTAATTCGGAATTCTATTCTATTAAAAAATTATTGCCGGATGCATCAACTAACGATTTTATAGAGGCGCTTATCGACTATTCAAAAAGAGAAAGAAGATTTGGGGGAAGATAAAAAAATAATGAATGATATAGAAATATTCAAGCAAAAATTTGATATTTATCTCAAAAATTATTTAGATAAAAAAACGCAATATCTTACCAATTATACTAAAGATCAAGATATACTCGATTATTGTTTTTATGCAAAAAAGATTACTCTTGCCGGTGGAAAAAGAATAAGACCCTATATTGCATATTTGATGTATGAATCTTTTGGAGGAAAAGAGGTAGAAAAAGCACTAAAAGTCTTGGTCTCGCTTGAAGTATTTCACTCATTTTGCCTTATTCACGATGACATTATTGATAGAGGAACACTACGCCACGGGCTACCAACTTTACATATTTACATAGCTAAAAGGCTTAAAAAAGAAAAAAGATATGGAGACCTTGACCATATTGGTACTTCGCAAGCAATGCTCGTTGGAGATATTTTTTTATCTTGGTCTCAAGAAAATTTAAACCTTAATAAAGATTTCGCCCCAAACATAATGAATAGGGTTAAGATTATTTTTTACCAAATGCTCCATGAGGTAGCGATAGGTCAAATGATTGATGTTGATATTACGACAAGAAATAAAGTTGCCAAAACGCTCATTGATGAAAAGATTCGCTTAAAAACAGCAGGATATAGTTTTATAAAACCTCTTCAGATCGGAATGACACTTACAGGAGAAAAACTTTCTAAAATTGATAAATTCTGCGAAGAGTTTGGATTGAGTCTTGGCACTGCATTCCAAACGCAAGACGATTTACTTGATATAACTTCTACGGAAAAAGAATTAAGCAAAACAGTCTTGTCTGATGTTGCAACGCATCAACACACATACATTACGCAATTAGGAATTAAAAAAGCAAAAGAAATAATGGAAAATAATTTTAAAAAAGCAAAAGCTCTTATCGAAAACCTCCCTGTTGAAAAAAATTACAAACAAAAATTTTTCGACCTGCTAGGAGTTATCGAAAAAAGAACTTTTTAATCTAAAATATGATAGAGAGAAAAATTGCTTTATACGACATCGATAAAACTTCCTATAAAGATTTTTTATTACTAGATCTTGCAAGATATCAGTTTCAGAAAGGTATTTTACCCGAGTCAAATCTTTTAGCTATTGAGAGAGACATAGACTTATATATAAAAAGGGGATTAACTTACCAAGAAATGACTCAAAATGTACTAGAATATTGGCCAAAAGGATTGAAAGGAAAAAGCGTGGAGGAAGTTATAGATAACACAAGAGAATTCTTTAAAACTGAGGGCAAAAAATTTCTTCCATTTGTACAGGAAAGTATCGATTTACTAAGTCCAACGCATGATATTTATTTTGTCACAGCAGAACCACAATTTGTCGCAGAAGAAGTAGCGAGAATACATCGGGCAACAGGATATCTGTCAACTATATTTGAAATAAAAGACGGAGTTTTTACTGGAAATTTTTCTTCATCCCTAGCAAGAAAAGAACATAAAGGAAACGCAGTAAGAGTATTGATGCAAGATCATTCTAAAGAACAATCATTCGCTTTTGGAGACTCTGATAACGACATAGAAATGCTCGAAGGAGTTGATTATCCAATTTGTGTAAATCCTAATCACGAACTAACAAGGATAGCTACGGAAAGGGGCTGGCATATTAAACAACCAGAAGAAATTGTAGTATTTATAAGAGATAAAATACAACCAACGACCAAAACTTAAAATAAATGACTTTGTATTAAATGCGCTCCTTCACTTGGATAATTAATAATTATTTTTTGAACATCTGATAAATCTTGCACTTTTTTGATAATTTTTTCTACATCTTTTTTCTGACAAATAAGATGAATGTCCTGTCCAGTATTTAATGTGAAGTAAACAGAAATCCCTTCTGCTCTCCAATGTTTAACTTCGCGCATAACCTGAAGGGTTGCCGGAAGCAAATAAATTAATGGCGGATATGAGGTAAGATAAATTGCATGTAGTTCTAGCGCTTCTGTTTCAATAAGCTCTCCAAAAATTTTAAAATTTTTTTCTTTTAAATATTTTTTTATTAATTTAATCTTTGCTTTTATGTTTGCCAAACGGACTGGAAAAAACGGACTTGATTTTGCTAGCTTTTGTCCTTCAGTTGTGCTAACTTCTTTTTTGTTTTTACTAACAATTGCAACTATATCAACAATATCCCAATAATCATGAGGATAAAGAGAGACGCCATAAGACGTATCACTGGTATCTCCATCTAACCACTCAACAAGTCCATCAGGAATAGACCGACACGCAGATCCTGATCCCTGTCTTGCCAGAATAGATAAATCTTTTTCAGAAAGCTTTAAACCCGCTGCTGCAGATGCGGCAAGAGTTAATGCGGCAAAACCAGATGCAGATGAAGAAAGTCCGGTACCTGTCGGAAAATTATTTTTCGTAACAACTTTTGCTTTATAATTTATGGCCGCAATCTTTCTTATTCGGTCTAAGTGCTTAATTGCTCTACTCCTCTCATTCTCTTCTTTTTTGCCGTTAATAATAATTTGGTCTTCTTTGAAATCCGGGTTAAATTCAACAGTTGTTGTAGTTAAAAGATTGCTTAAATTCATTGAGATGCTGCCATTTTCAGGAAGTCTCAATTTTTCATCTTTCCTTCCCCAATATTTAATAAAAGCAATATTTGATGGCGCTATTGCGGTTGACTTCATATCTTTACTTTTCAACCCTTACTCCTTCCGCGTTTGTTTTTATATTAATAACTTCTCCGCCTGCTTTTTCAATAGCTTTTTCAATATTGAGTTTACTCTGAACGGAGTGAAGAGAAATCATACAATCTCCTCCGCCTGCTCCGGAAAGTTTTGCCCCATAACTACCGGCATCTAATGCCCCCTTAATCATATTATCAAGCTTCTTAGTGCTAACCCCAAGTTCTTTTAAGTATTCCTGATTTTTATTCATTAGTTTTCCAAACGTTTTCCAATCTTTTTTAATAAGTGTTTCTTTTGCTTTATCAACAAGCATTGCAATGCTGTTGTAAATTTCTTCAAGACGATTTTGTCTGTTGGCAAAATATTCTTTTACTTTATTTATGAGAGTTACCGTATCTGCTTTCATCCCGCTGTATCCTACAATCAATGGTAATGAATCAATTTTAAGAACTTCAATTACTTTACCTCCTGTTACAAAATAAAGTGTTCCACCATATACTGCTGCTACAACATCAAACCCTGATCCTTTTCCCTGAATATCCAGAATAGTTTCATATGAAATATCAAAAATTTCTTTCTCAGATAATTTAAGACTAAGAATTTCTGAAACTGCTTTTACCGTACAAACCGTTGATGCCGATGAAGATCCAAATCCAAGCTTAGAAGAAAATTCCGATTTTGTTGTTACTCTAATACCAGTTTTAAGAGGATATTTTTCTGTAATATTTTTAATTGCTATCTCTACAAATTGCGCGCCTTTGGGAATATCTCCTCTCCCCAACTTACTAAGGGGTTTTTTATATCCTGTTACTTTTACATCTTCTGCTTCCAGTTGGAATTCCAAAACGTCCAATGTTTCAACAGTTGCTTGCATTCTTTGATCAACTGCAGTTACTAAACATGGATGACTATACAGAACTGCGTGTTCTCCCAAAAGCATTAATTTTCCCGGCGCCGAAACTATTATTTGATTATTCATCTCTTCTTAATCCTTCTTTCTCTGTCTGAATTACTAGTGTTTCTAAATTTTTTTGCTTTGCATAACTTAATATTTTTTTCATATCCTTATGGTAGACAAGAAGCATTCCCGACCCTAATTTAACACCTCCGCCTCCATTTATTTTGCCAGCTCCTCCTAATTCTTCTATTTCTCTAATTAAAATCTGTGCTTTTTTTCCTACAACACCTAATTTCTCCAGATTTTGCTCTCCTAATTTAATACAATTAATAAGAGCGTCTTCGTCTCCATCCCTTAATGCAATAACCATCTGCTTTGTTAATTCTTCTTGAGAATCAAACAATGTTTGTATTTTTTGAGGAAACGATATCTTCAGCTCTGATACTTTTTTAACCATCTCCTTAGTTGATTCTTCCGGTTTTCCGGAATTTATCAATATAAACTGTTTTATATTTTTATGTGGATTAAAAGGTAGATGAGAAAATGTTTTTAAAAAATCGAAATCCTTACGAAACCATAAAAATCCTCCTTCAATAGCTGTTGCCAAATCTCCTCCGGACGGATTTCCATGAAAAAATTTTTCACCCGTATAAGCGATATTAAAAATAGTTTTTTTATCCCAAGGTATTTTTAATAAAGACAGCAAAGCAGCTGTAAAGCTAGCAGAAAGCGCAGCAGAAGACCCAAGTCCAGATCCAATGGGAACCTGCGAGTTAATTTTAATAGAGTAGGGTTCTATCTTTTTAATCTTTGTTTGCTTTTTAATTTCTTCTTCCAATATTTCTAGAAGCTGCTTTATTTCTTTTTCATATGCTTGGCCACCTAGAATTTGCTTATTTCTTGAATAATTAATTGTTACCGATATTCGCTTATTAATAGCAGCAAGGAGTGCTGGTTTACCATATACAACCGCGTGTTCTCCGAGCAGGTGAATTTTTCCTGGGGCAGAAACACCAATCTTTATCATAGGGGCCTAAATTTGATGTTGTAATAAATAACGTCTTCCTCTTGCTCTGTTCTAAGTCTTCGTAAAACAGATACCACTTCTCTTCCGATTATCAAATCCTTTTGTTGCCAGTCAACTAATTGACCAATCATATTTTCTCCATTTTGCATCTTTACAATTACAACAGGGTAGGGAGCTTGATCAATAAAGGACTTGGCAGGAACTCTGATAATTGTCCACTGTAAAATTTTCCCTTTTTTGCCTATAAGGGTTGCTGTATTTTTTTGTCTTCTCCAAAGTTTTACGGGTGATGTTACCATAATTATTATATTCTTAAAATATGAATTGCTGCTACTGCTCCACTTCCTCCAACATTATGAGTTAAACCAATCCTTGCATTTTCAACTTGACGCTTACCTGCAACACCACGCAACTGTTCTGTAATTTCAACTATTTGCTTAATGCCTGTTGCGCCAACAGGATGACCACATGCCTTTAATCCACCTGATGGATTGCAAATAATATCTCCTTTAAAAAGTGTGCGTTTGCCTTTTGCAATATCCTTTGCTCCTTCACCTTTTTTTGAAAATCCTAGATCCTCTGTTGCAATTGCTTCCGAAATAGAAAAGCAGTCATGAATTTCAGCAACATCAATATCTGACGGTCTTAATCCAGCTTTTTTATATGCCTTAGTCGAAGCATCAATAACCGCAAGTAAAGAGGTAAAAGATTTTCTATCGCAAAGACTAAGAGTGTCAGTGCCGACTTCGCTTGCAACAATTTGAATGGGTTTCCTAACTTTTTTAATTATATTTTCACCGGTAATAACAACTGCTGCAGCACCATCGGAAATTGGAGAACAATCTAATAACTTAAGAGGGTCTGCAATTTTTGCGCTTTTCATAACATCTGCAACGCTTATTGAAAATTGAAATTGCGCTTTAGGGTTAAGCGTTCCATGATAGTGATTTTTTACGGAAACAGAAGCCAATTCTTCTTCGCTTACTTTATACTGTTTCATATATGCCTGTGCCATAAGAGCATATACGCCGGGGAAAGTTGCGCCAGCCATACGCTCTTCGTCTGATCCGGCAGCCATAAGAGCATTTGTAATTTCATCCTGACTATGATCGGTCATTTTTTCTATACCTAAAACCAAAACTGTTTTGTATTGTCCGGATTTAATACTATTGATTGCATTATGAAGAGCTAAACCTCCTGAAGCGCAGGCGCCTTCTATTCTAAATGCAGGGATTTGAACTCCTAATTCCTCAACAAGTAAGGATCCTAAGTTTGCCTGATTTCCCAATATTTCAGACAACATATTTCCCACAAATAAAGCATCTATGTCACCAGCCTTCAAGCCCGATTGCTTTAATGCATTATTCATTGCCTCTTTTGCTAATACACGAGGAGATACGCTCCACAATTCTCCAAATTTTGTTGCAGCAACTCCCAATATACTTATTTTCATATAGCGTGTGTTTGTCTTAAATACGTTGAATAAGAAATATAAATCTTATCTTCCATTTGTTTTAAAACAGGAATTGTCTTTTTTCGTCTTTGCAAAATTTCTTTTGTTGTTTCAAATATAAATCCATCTGATCCTGCACCCGATCCATAAGAAACGAAAAATATTTTCTGGTTTGGCTTAGCAATATCTAAAACACTTGCTAAACCCAATAAAGAAGACGCAGAATATGGATTGCCAATTTTATCAACTATAAGAGATGGGGCTAGTTGTTCTGGAGTAAATCCTAGTTTTTTTGCAGCAATTCTTGGAAATTTTCCATTTGGCATGTGAAAAACACAATAGGAAAAATCTTGGGGCTTAAGTTTGCTTTTGGCAAGAAGGTTTTTTCCCTCAGAAAGTACATGAGTAAAATATGCCGGCTCCCCTGTAAATCTTCCAAAATGAGAAGGATACTTTACCCCATCTCTTCTCCAAAAATCCGGAGTATCTGAGGAAAACGATGACATATCAAGGATTTTAGCAATCATTTCGGGATCTTTATTCCCCAATATATATGCACAAGCAGCGCTAGCTGCTGTATATTCTAATGCATCATGAGGTTTGCCTTGCGCGGTATCACTTCCAACAACCAATCCATATTCTATAGCCTTACTATTTAATAATCCTGCTGTAACTTGCATCCCAGCAGTTGCGGCTTTACAAGCAAATTCCAAATCAGCTGCAAAGTAATTATTTCCTACTCCTAAGTATTCTCCCAAAGTCGTAGAGGAGGGTTTAACTGCATAGGGATGACTTTCGGAACCAAAATATACCGCTTGTAGAAAAGAGGAATCAATTCCTGCCATATTAATGGCCTTTTTGCTAGCCTCTATTCCCATTGTTACAGAATCTTCGTCAAATCCCGGAACAGCTTTTTCAACAATACGAAGTCCTGTTTCTATTTCGCTTGCTTCCTTTCCCCATACTTGAGCAATTTCAGAAAGTTTAAGTCTATATTTCGGAATATAAGTTCCGTATCCAACAATTCCACTCATTTTATTTTTTCTCCTCTTCCCAGTTTCCGATGAGAACACGCAAGGGAATTTATGCTTAAAGAGGCAATAAGCGATATTTCTCCCGCAAGTACTGCGCCTCCAATAATTTCTGCTAATTTTTGAGAATTTCTTCCATTGTCGCCTCCAAAAACTCCTAAGATATTTAGCGCTTCTTGCTGGGTTGCAAGACTTGTTCCCCCCCCAATTGTCCCAACAACAAGATCGGGTAAAAACACTGAAATATAAAGTCCTTGTTTTAGGATTTCTGCTGTTGTTATAACGCTACTTACCTCTGTAATATGCGCAACATCCTGTCCGCAAGCCAAAAAAATCGCAGCCAGAACATTTGCCGCATGCGCATTCGCACCAATACTTCCGGAAAGTATCGACCCAAGATAAACTTTTCTCGCAACTACGTCAACAAATTTCTCCAAGGTTGTCTTTAATACTTTTTCTACAATCTCTGCAGGCAAAACACAATCTGCCCAAACCTGTATTCCCCGTCCCTCAATAATATTTAACACATTAGCCTTTTTATCAACGCACATGTTTCCTGAAATTGACACCAGTTTTGCTTTGGTTTTCTTCTCGATAAGATCAGCTGCAAGAGTACAGGCAATTGTCGCCATATTCATTCCCATTGCATCTTGCGAGTCAAACTTAAATCGTAAAAAAAGATTTCTTCCAACCATCCAAGATTTAATATCTAAAAGTTTTAAATGGGACGAAGTTTCTTCGGCAATTTTCTTTATTTCGTTAATATTATCTTTAACCCATTCTATTGTTTCTTCCCCCCTACCAATATTTTCAACCACAAAAACAGGCGCTCTGGTAATGCCAATTTTTTTACTAACAACATTTGCTCCGCCGCTTTCTGTTATTGCTTTGCTCCCCCTATTAACAGAAGCAACCAAAGCTCCTTCGGTGGTTGCCAAAGGAACAAAAATCTTTCTTTTTTGCAAAGAGCTTTTTATTTCAAGAGGACCGGCCACACCCAAAGGAATTTGAACTACGCCAATCATATTTTCGCAGTTTTTAACCGAAGCTATCTTTGTGTCAAAGGAGTATTTGCCTATATGATAAAGGTTAATTTTTAGAGCATCTTCCATGGCCTTGCGTCTTTTATCAACAGTTGAGTAAGCGCGTAAATCCATAGCATTCACATACCTATAATATATAGTCGTAAAATCTGCAATAATCATTCGAACGCAAAATCTGCTATAATTCATTCATGTCTTCTTTAATTATTGATAAAATTATTTCCGGGGATAGTTATGCGGCGGTTGAGTTTTATCATCTATATTCACCCAAAATTATATCCTATCTTTCCAAAAAACTCCCTACCAGTGAAGACGCGGAAGATTTAACAAACGATGTATTTCTTGAGGCAATTGATTCTCTTTCTCTTCTTAAAAATAAAAATGCTATTACCGCATGGCTATATAGAATTGCCCACAATAAAATAGTTGATTTTTATCGTAAAAGAAAAATTAAATCTTTACTTTTATCAAAAATGCCGTTTCTTGAAGTAGTTGCAAGTGAAATTAATCAACCGGAATTCCAATTTGAGAAAAATAAAATCCGTGACAAAATTGAATTAGCCCTTCATAAGCTTTCTACGCAATATCAAAAAATCCTAAGACTCCATTATGAAGAGAATTTTCCTGTAAAAGATATTGCCCCCATGTTTAATTTGTCTTTTAAAGCAACCGAATCTCTACTTTTCAGAGCAAGACAGAGATTTAAGCAAGAGTATGAACGAGCGTGAATTCTTGTTACAACTTCAAGAAAGAGCAGGAGAGCAAGAAAAGCTTATGCGCGGCATGCTGCTTCCTAAAGTTTTTCTCTCGGTAAGCCTTTGGCTTGGCGACCACCCGCTACGACTCATAATTCCAATTGCAATTGCTTTAACTCTTATTTTCCATAATATGATTGGACAAAATTATGATAATTTTATTCTGAAAATTTTTGGCAAGTTATGAACACTCTAATACTCTAATGTATTAAAGTAGTAATTGATTGATTTATGAAGAATAGAATTTTTTTAATTTTCATTGCATATATTTGGGCCAAAACTCTTTTTGGTCTAACATTTCATCCTTTGTCACAAACAAGGCAAATTACCAGACGACCGGTTCTTTTCCCTATAATTTTCTCTCCCATATTGGGACTTTTTATTTTATTTATAATTGGAAGAATTGCTGCGCTTTTAATAATTGTGTATGGATTAAGACGTGAAGCTATCGCGCTATTCCTAAGTACAGCTCTTATATCTATACTTCTCTGGCAAGCTCTTCTTCTTTATCTTTTGGCAAGTTTTCTCCTTGCATTTTGGAGAAATAGACAGGATTGAAAATTACAGGAGAGATATGAAAAACAAAAAAAATGAAGAATATGTAGTACTGGTCAATAAAGAAAATAAAGTTTTGGGCACTTCTCCAAAGTTAGCAACTCATAATAGTAACACTCCTCTTCATAGGGGTTTTTCTGTTTTTTTGTTTAATGAAAAAGGAGAACTTCTTCTTCAGCAAAGAAGCAAAAAGAAAAAAACTTGGCCGCTTATATGGTCAAATAGCTGTTGCGGGCATCCAATGTTAAATGAATCAAATATTAATGCCTGCAAAAGAAGACTTAAATTTGAACTAGATATTGCTGCAGACAAAATCTATGAAATTTTACCTAATTTTTCTTATAGGGTAGAAAAGAATGGAATTGTAGAAAACGAAATTTGTCCTATTTTAATTGCGTTTACCTGTCAACAGCCTGAAATAAACACAGATGAGGTGGAAAAGATTTTATGGATTAGCTGGGATAAATTCCTAGAGGAGTTAAAGAATAATGTAGGCAAATATTCACCATGGTGTATTTTGGAAGTAAGGGAATTACTGAAAGATAAAAAATTCTTGAGTTTCCAAACTAAAAATTTTACCTCTTAGGGGATTGTTTTCTTCTCCTTGATTTTCCGCCCATTCCCACTTTTCTTCGTTCTCTAACCCTTGGGTCTCTGGAAAGAAAACCTTTCTTCTTCAAAAGCGTATGAAACTTTTCCTTATCGAATTTGTCTAGCGCTCTTGAAATAGCCAAAACTGTAGCGTCAAGCTGTCCCTCTTTCCCTCCGCCCTTTACCTTAACAGTTATAGAAAATTTATTTTCTGTACCCGATATCACTAATGGCTGGGTATAAACTTTTGCCGCATTTTCTCCAAAATATTTAGCTGCTTGAATTTTGTTAACGAAAATTTCTCCTTTATTTATAACACTTTCTCCCCATGAGATATTTCCCTCTTTATAAAGCCTTACCCCGGCTACTGAAGCCTTTCTTCTTCCAAGCCCAACAATGTATTTATTGTCCTCCTTTTTATTTTTTTTATTTACCTCTTCAATTATTTTGTCTTTCATAATTTAAAATTAATTTGTTTCTGCTTTTGATTTAAATTTATCTGCATAAGGATGCGTATCTTCCTTAGATATCAACAATCTCTTAAGCATTTTTTCCCTTAACTTATTCTGAGGGAGCATTCCTGAAACGGCATGATGAATAATTTCCTCCGGCTTTCTTTCTCTTAGTTCTCCAAGTGTTTCCTGTCTTAAGCCTCCCGGATATCCCGAATAGCGGTAATAAACCTTAAGAAGCTCTTTTCTTCCCGTAACTTTTATGTCTTTTGCATTAATCACTACTACATAATCACCACAATCCAAATTCTTTACAAAATAAGGTTTTGATTTTCCCATCAAAAGAGTAGAAATAGTACTTGATATTCTTCCCAAAGTTTTACCTTTGACATCAATTAAATGCCAGCTTCTTTTAATATCTTTTCCTCGTGTTGATAGACTTGATTGCTTATTCATTTTATTTGTCCTTTTGGGATGTTTTTGGCTTTTTTGTTGTAGCACTTTTTTTAACTTTAGTTTCTTTTAGCTTAGTCTCGGCTTTAGGTTTCTCAACAACCGGCTCTATGACCTTTTTTGCCTCTGTCCATTCCATCAAAACCATCCCTGCGTTATCCGATAATCTTCTCCCAAGCTTTGTAATCCTGGTATATCCGCCCTGCCTTTTGCTAAAACGCTTAGCAATATCCTTAATTACTTTGTCTGCTGCGCCCGCATGAAGAGCCCCCCCCAGTAATCTTCTGGCTTGATTCTCTTCTTTTTTTGCACGAGTTATAATTTTATCTACATCTCCTTTAATGGCTTTTGCTTTTTCTTCCGTTGTCTTAATACTCTCGTTTAAAATCAAAGAAGAAATAAGGCTTTTAAAGAGGCTCCGCCTCTCATTTGTATCTCTTTTAAATTGTCTACCAAAAACATTTTTCCTCATATTAAAATGCGAATTCATCCGAATTTTTAATA
>Ga0080064_1000883_pt1 | contig 69967 bp, 57 predicted proteins | sample Subgrocontami54m_FD_69260 | JGI IMG/M metagenome (GOLD analysis project Ga0080064, IMG submission 69260) | Subsurface groundwater microbial communities from S. Glens Falls, New York, USA - GMW46 contaminated, 5.4 m (SPADES assembly) (version 2) ...
GGCGGGGATCGACGACGGCGCGGCCTACGGCGGGTCGACCACCGCGATCCTGGTGAACATCCCGGGCGAGATATCTTCCGTGGTCACGATGATCGACGGCTACCAGATGGCGCGCCAAGGGCGAGCCGGACCCGCGCTGGCGATTTCCGCGATCGGCTCGTTCATCGGCGGCTGCGTGGCGACTGTGCTGGTCGCCGCCGCTGCGCCACCCCTGGCCGAGATCGCGCTCAAGTTCGGTCCCGCGGAGTACTTCTCGCTGATGGTGTTCGGCCTCATCGGCGCCACCATCCTGGCGCACGGCTCGGTCATCAAGGCGATTTCGATGGTGCTGCTCGGCCTGCTCTTCGGCATCGTGGGCACGGATGTCAACTCGGGCGTGCTGCGCTACGCCTTCGGTGTCCCGGAGCTTTCGGATGGCATCGGACTGGTGCCGCTCTTCATGGGCATGTACGGGGTGGGCGAAATCATCCGCAGCCTGGACGACAAGGACGGGACGCGCGAGGTGTTTACAAAGGGCGTGACCGGCCTGATGCCGACCTGGCCTGACCTGAAGCGCTCCTTCGGGCCGATCCTGCGCGGCACGGGCATCGGTTCGGCGCTCGGGCTGCTGCCGGGCGGCGGCGGGCTGGTGGCCTCGTTCACCTCCTACATGGTGGAGAAGAAGATCTCCAAGCACCCCGAGAGGTTCGGCAAGGGCGCCATCGAGGGCGTGGCCGGCCCGGAGACGGCGAACAACGCCGCCGCGCAGACCTCCTTCATCCCCATGCTCACGCTCGGTATCCCGAGCAACATCGTGATGGCGCTCATGATCGGCGCCATGATGATCCAGGGAATCGCGCCGGGGCCGCAGGTGATGACCTCCAAGCCCGATCTGTTCTGGGGCCTGATCGTCTCCATGTGGGTGGGTAACGCGATGCTGGTGGTGCTGAACCTGCCGCTGGTCGGCATGTGGGTGAAGCTGCTGCAGATCCCCTACCGGCTGCTGTTCCCGGGAATCATCGTGTTCATGAGCATCGGGGTGTTCAGCCTGTCGAACAACCCCTTCGACATGCTGCTCCTGGGGATATTCGGCCTGTTCGGCATGATCTGCATCAAGCTCGAGATGGAGATGGCGCCGCTCGCGCTGGGCGTGGTTTTGGGGCCGCTGATGGAGGAGAACTTGCGGCGCGCGATGCTGCTCTCGCGCGGCGATCCGTCGGTGTTCTTCACGCGGCCGATCTCGGCCGGCTTCATGATCGCCTCGATCCTGCTGCTGGTCGTGCTGGCGCTGCCCTTCATCCGCAAAAAGCGCGCGGAAGTGTTCGTCGAAGCAGTCGACTGACGCGCACTTGCGCGGTAGTGATAAAGGGGCGCTCCAGGCGCCCCTTTATCACGCTTGCTTCAGCCGGGCTGGCGATTCGCGGTGCGCGCCCGCCCTCTGCCTTCAATCGCCCGCTCGACGGTTAGCGCCAGCACTTTGCGCCCCACGGGTTTGACCAGGTAGGCGCTTGCGCCCGCATTTCGGCAACGCTCCTGCATGGCGGGATCGGAGATCACCGACACGATCACCACGGGGGTCGCCATGTTCGGCGTCGAGCCGCGCAGTTCGGTGAGGATCTGGTAGCCGTCCATTCCGGGCATCAGCAGATCCAGCAGGATGGTGTCGTAGGCGTAGTTGTCGATGAAGCGCAAGGCCTGCTGGGCGGTGCCGGCAAGCTGCGCCTCCACGCCGAGATCGCGCGTCAGATACCTCGCGAGCAGCAGGCGGGTGGCTTCCTCGTCGTCGATGATCAGCACGCGATGTCTGGCTGTCGCGGCGCCAATAAGCAGTCTTTCGGATTCCGCCGGGCCGCCCGCTGAGCCGTTCATTTGCGGCGCTCGTGCCGCCACTGTACGTCGCCGCGCCCGGCGTGGCGGTTCAGCACCCGACCCATGACGAACAGCAAATCGGACAGGCGATTCAGATAACGCCGGGCATGCGTCCCCACGTTTTCCGCCCGAGCGAGCTCGACCAGGCTGCGTTCGGCGCGGCGGCAGATTGCGCGCGACAGATGCGCGGCCGCGGCGGCGCGGTTTCCGCCCGGCAGGATGAATTCTTTCAAGGCAGGTAGGGTGCTATTCCAGCCCTCCAGCCGCCGTTCCAGCGCGAGCACCTGCGCCTCGGTCACCATGCTGTGTCCCGGAATGCTGGTTTCGCCGCCGAGGTCGAACAGGTCGTGCTGCACCAGATCGAGAATCTCGCGCGCCTCGGCGGGGATGTCCTCCGCCAGGATGAAGCCCAGGGAACTGTTGAGTTCGTCTATATCGCCGAGCGCGCGGATACGCGCGCTGTCCTTGGCAACACGCGAGCCGTCGCCGAGCCCTGTTTCCCCCGCGTCGCCGGTACGCGTGGTGATTTTTGACAGTCGATGCGCCATGTTTGCCCGCTTCCGATTATACGTGTCGTGCTAGAGGCGATGCTTCACTTCGCTTTCGATCGATCCGCGTGCGAGGATCGTATGCAGGCGGTCTCCCGGCCTGACCTGAATGGGATCCGAGACGACGCGCCCCTGGGCGTCGCGCGTGATGCTGTAGCCGCGCGCCAGCACGGCGCTTGGATCCAGCCCACCGAGCGTGCCGCGCGCGTGCTCCAGACGCGACCCCGACAACGATAGCCGGTGTGTCATCGATGTGCTTAGCCGGGCCGTCGCGCCGGCCACGCGGTAGCCCAGCGCATCGAAGGGCCGGCTCGCCGACGAGGCAAGGCGCACCCGCAGCTGGCCGAGCAGCCGCTCGGCGTGGTGCAGGCGATCCGCCGGATGGGCCAGGCGTCGTGTCAGATGATCGACCGCCTGCGCGGCATAGTCGAATTGGCGCTTCATTTCGCGCGACGCGGCGCGTAGCAGATCGCGCAGCTGTGCGAGTACATCGGCGCGCGACGCGCTGCAGAGTTCTGCGGCCGCGGTCGGTGTCGGCGCGCGCAGATCGGCCGCGAAATCCGCGATTGTGAAATCTGTTTCGTGGCCGACCCCGACAATGACCGGTATGCGCGAGTCGCGAATCGCGCGCGCGACGCGCTCTTCGTTGAACTGCCACAGATCCTCCAGCGAGCCGCCGCCGCGTACCAGCAGCAGGACCTGGCATTCGGCGCGCCGGTTGGCCGTAACCAGCGCGGCCGCGATGCGCTCCGCCGCGCCTTCTCCCTGTACGGCCGTCGGATAGACAATCACCGGGATGGATGGATTGCGCCGCGCGAGCGTGCTCACCACGTCCTGTAACGCGGCGGCGGAAGGAGAAGTTACGACGCCGATGGCGGACGGATGGCGCGCGATGGGCCGCTTGCGCGCCGGATCGAACAATCCTTCGCGCGCGAGCTGCTCCTTGAGGCGTATGAAGCGTTCGTAGAGCGGCCCAGGGCCGGCACGGCGCAGGGATTCGACCTGGAGCTGAAACCGGCCGCGGGGCTCGTAAAGCGTCGCGAGGGCGCGCGCCTCGACCCGCATGCCGTTCTTCATTTCCCAATCGATCGCGGCCGCACGGCTGCGATACATGATGCAATCGACCTGGGCACGGTCGTCCTTTAGCGTGAAATAACAGTGCCCTGACGGTGCGCGGGTGAAATTGGAGAGTTCACCGCCGACCCATGCCAATGGCAGGCGATTTTCGAGCACGGCTCGCGCCTCGCGCAGCAGGTCGGAGACCGACAGGACGGCGGCGGATCCGAGCTCGGGAAGGGCTAGCATAGCTGGCACTGACTTTACACTAATACACCAGCCACTAATCCACAGCCGGGCCTGCACAGCGCTTTGCTTCGGGGGCGAACCCATGCGGAACCTGATTCTTTTCCATAATCGCTTGTTCCGGATAGGAAAAGGGCTGCTCAAATTTTGATCGCCCCAGAGTTTCCGTGCATCGCAAGACTGGCGACATGAGCTGTACAGGAAGAATCCACAAACTTATCCACAGCTTTTGTGGATAACGCGGCAGCCGCTGCAGCACCGGGCTGGAACGAGCGTGTCGGATCACGGAAATGCGCGCCTAGACGGCTGTCGCGCCGCGACCGGAAAACGCGGGAAAACTTGCTGCGGGCCGGCGCTTTGGCTAAAGTGCGCGCACACCAGTTCACCAAGAAACCGATCCGTGCGATTGCGCAAGAGTGCATGAGCGTGCGCGGCCCTCAATCAGGTAAGCCAGATGTTTGCAATCATTCAAGCGGCCGGATGGCCGATATGGCCGTTGCTGCTGACCTCGGTCATCGCGGTGGCCCTGATTATCGAGCGCTCCATCACCCTCAGGGAAAGTCGGGCCGTGCCGCGCGGCCTGCTGGAGCACGCGCTCGACATCTACAAGTCGAACACGCTCAACGAAGGCGTTCTCGCAAAGCTTGCCCAGGGCTCCCCGCTTGGCCTGGTATTGGCTGCGGGCCTGCGCAACCACAAGAGTTCACGCTATGTCATGAAGGAGGCCATCGAGGAGGCCGGACGGTCCGCCGCGCACGATCTCGAGCACTTCCTGACGACGCTCGGCACCATCGCGACCGCCTCCCCGCTGCTCGGGCTGTTCGGCACGGTCGTGGGCATGATTGAAATATTCGGTTCCCAGGCCCCCGGCGGGACCAACCCCCAGCTCCTGGCGCACGGCATCTCGGTAGCCCTGTACAACACCGCGTTTGGCATTGCGATTTCGATTCCCTCACTGATTTTCTATCGCCACTTCAAGAACAAGGTGGATGGTTTCGTGGTGCAGATGGAACAGGCGGCGGCGCGCCTGGTCGATACGGTGCACGGCGAGCGCATCGCCTTCCAGGCGCCCGCGAAGGGGCCGGCGGCGTGAATTTCCAGCGCGGCAAGCAGAAGGAGGCGCCCGAGATAAATCTCGTGCCGCTGATAGATGTCATGATGGTGATCCTGATTTTCCTGATGATCACGACCACCTATTCCAAGTACACGGAACTGCAAATCAATCTGCCGACCGCGGACGCCGACAAGCAGCTTGAGCGCGCCAACGAGTTGAGCGTGCTTGTCAACGCCGAGGGCCGCTACATGATCAATCGCGCGCCGGTCGAGTTTTCCGACGTCCAGCAGTTCGCGCTTGATCTGCGCCAGGCGAGCAGCGCGATGAAAGAGCCGATCGTGGTGATCAGCGCGGACGCAAAGGCCACGCATCAGTCCGTGGTGCGCGTCATGGAGGCGGCGCGGATCGCCGGCCTCACTCAAATCACCTTTACCACACAAGCGGCAAAGTAGTCCGGCAGTCCGGCCCCGTCCCGGCACCCGCTTTGCTGCGCCCCGCCGTGCGCGCACCAGCCATCCGCCCGCCGCGTCACTGGTATCGGAGCAGCACGCTCACCTGGCTGCTTCTGCCGGCGAGCGCCCTGTTTCGGATCATCGTGTATGCGCGACGGCTCGCCTACCGCCTGCATCTCCTGAAAAGCGAGTCCGCGGGCATCCCTGTCATCGTGGTCGGCAACCTCGTCGTGGGCGGAAGCGGCAAGACGCCGCTCGCACTCTGGATCGCGGAATATCTCAAGGACGCAGGCTGGTCGCCAGCGATCGTTCTACGCGGCTATGGCGGCGACGCGCGAGCCCCCATGCCGGTCTCGATCACCACCGATCCCGCACGGTCCGGCGATGAAGCGCTGCTGCTCGCCAGGCGCAGCCGCTGCCCGGTCTGGGTGGGTGCCGACCGTGTGCAGGCGGCGCGCGCCCTGCGTGCGGCCAACCCGCAGGTGGATGTCCTGGTGCTGGATGACGGCTTGCAGCACTACGCGCTGCGACGTGACATCGAGATCGTCGTTGTGGACGCGCGCGGCTTCGGCAACGCTCTGATGCTGCCCGCGGGTCCGCTGCGTGAACCGGTGTCGCGGCTGCGCAGCGTCGATGCCGTCGTGTCGCACGGCGCGAAAGTGGGCGGTTTTGCGATGCGCCTGGAGCCCGAGGATGCGATGCGCGTGGGCAACGCGCTCGAGCGCCGGCCGCTATCCGCATTTGCGGGCAAGCGCGTGCACGCGGTGGCGGGCATCGGAGACCCGGAGCGCTTCTTCCGTCAGCTTTCGGCCTCGGAGGTGGACGTGATCCCGCACCCGTTTCCTGATCATCATCCGTTGACCGCGCAGGACATGGCGTTCGGCGAGGGCGCGACAGTCATGATGACCGAGAAGGACGCGGTAAAATTGCGCGGCGAAAGCGCAAACAGGGCGCGGCGAGACTGGTGGGTGCTGCCGGTGCGTGCTGAACTCGATCCTGCCTTCGGGCCCTGGCTGACGCATAGGCTGCGCGACGGAAAATAGGTGGGCCGGAAATCCGGGCGGCAGGAAATTGCTTCCTGAACCGGCCAGTGCTGCCGCGCTTGGCTGCGCGCACAAGGAGCAAGTACCTACCATGAAGGCGGTCGCCCCGAAGCTGCTGGAGATTCTCGTCTGCCCCCTGTGCAAGGGGCCGCTCGTATACCGCAAGAGCGCGGGCGAGCTGATCTGCAGGCCGGACCGGCTCGGATATCCGGTCAAAGACGGCATCCCGGTCATGCTCGAGGAGGAAGCGCGCAAGCTTCCCCCTGAAGAGGAAGTCGACTGAGCGTCAGCGTCGACAATTCGATGCGGCCGATTCTCGATGTCGACAATCAGGGGCGGCAGGGTTTCGATGTCGTCATTCCGGCGCGTTACGCCTCCACGCGGTTTCCCGGCAAAGCGCTCGCTGAGCTGGCGGGCAAGCCGATGGTGGTCCACGTGTGCGAGCGCGCGGTGTCGAGCGGCGCGCGGAGTGTGCACGTCGCGACCGACGATGAACGCATCGCGCAGGCGGTGCGCGCGCACGGGCACCAGGCGGTGATGACCCGAATCGAGCACGTTTCGGGAACCGATCGTATTGCCGAGGCGGCGCGCAAGCTCGCGCTGCCCGAGGACGGCATCGTGGTCAACGTGCAGGGTGACGAACCTTTGATACCGCCCACGCTCATCTCCGGCGTGGCGGCGGCGCTGGCGCACAACCGCGGCGCCAGCATGGCCACCGCGTGCCACCCGATCGCGGATCTCGCTTCGGTGTTCAACCCGAACGTCGTCAAAGTGGTGCTGAACGCGGCGGGCGAAGCGCTGTATTTCAGCCGTGCGCCGATCCCCTGGTCAAGAGACGGCTATCCTGGAGACAGCTACGCAGGAGACAGCCGCTGCGCCGCGCCGCGCCGCCTGCCCCCAGGGGTATCCTGCCTGCGGCATGTCGGCATCTACGCCTACCGGGCCGGTTTTCTGCAGCGCTATGCGTCGCTCTCCCCCGCGCCGCTCGAGCTTGCCGAGTCGCTGGAGCAATTGCGCGTCCTGTGGCACGGATTTCGGATCGCGGTTGCGATAAGCGATACGGACACACCCCCCGGGGTCGACACGCCGCAGGATCTGGAGGCGGTGCGTACAATCATCGGCGAGACGCGGGCGCCGGCCGGACCGGGTATCCGGCGCCCTTGAATTGCGCTTTGCAAAGTTCCCGACTACAACCTGCTACCCCCTCCAATTACACTTTCATCAACACTTCCATTACTGTCGAGGCGATATCAGATGCGACTCATACTTCTCGGACCACCGGGCGCCGGCAAGGGCACCCAGGCAAACTTCATCAAGGAAAAGATGAACATACCGCAGATCTCCACCGGCGACATGCTGCGTGCCGCGGTCAAGGCCGGAACACCGCTTGGCCTGGCGGCAAAGAAGGTCATGGATTCGGGCCAACTGGTCTCGGACGAGATCATCATCGGGCTGGTGAAAGAGCGCCTGAAGGCGGCTGACTGTGCAAAGGGCTATCTATTCGACGGTTTCCCGCGCACCATCCCGCAGGCCGAGGCGATGACGAAGGCCGAGGTGCGGATCGACTACGTGCTCGAGATCGACGTGCCGGCAGAGGAGATCATCGCGCGCATGGGCGGGCGCCGCGTGCACGCCGCCTCGGGCCGCACCTACCACATCAAGTTCAATCCGCCCAAAGTGGCCGGCAAGGACGACGTGACCGGCGAATCGCTGATCCAGCGCGAGGACGACAAGGAAGAGACGGTGCGCAAGCGCCTCGAGGTCTACCAGGCGCAGACGCGTCCCCTGGTCGAGTACTACATCGCCAGAGAGGCATCCGGGGATGCGAAGGCGCCGCGCTATCGCAAGATTTCCGGCGTCGGCTCGGTGGCGGACATAGAGCAGCGGGCGCTCGCGGCACTGACCTAGCGCGCAGCGCAGGCGCGCGCCTGCGCGCGGAATCCGCTCCGGTTCCGCGGCGGGACTCATCATCAAGAGGAAAGACATGGCATCTGCCAAGCTGAAGAACGCGCTCTACGCGCAATCCGGAGGGCCCTCCGCGGTCATCAACGCGACCGCCTGCGGGGTGATCGAGGCGGCCCGCAAGGCGGGCTCGCGCATCGGCAAAATGTATGCGGCGCGCAACGGCATCGTGGGCGCGCTTACGGAAGATCTGGTCGACACCGGCAAGGAGAGCGCGCAGGCGATACGCGCCTTGCGCCACACGCCCGGTGCGGCTTTCGGCTCGTGTCGCTACAAGCTGAAGGGGCTCGACCAGGACCGTGCGAAGTACGAGCGGCTGGTCGAAGTGCTGCGCGCGCACGACATAGGCTGGTTTTTCTACAACGGCGGCAACGACTCCGCCGACACGGCGTTGAAGCTCTCGCAGATCAGCGCGCAGCTGAACTATCCGCTGGTCGCGATCGGCGTGCCGAAGACCATCGACAACGACCTGATGCTGACCGATACCTGCCCAGGATTCGGCTCGGCGGCGAAATACGTCGCGACCTCCATTCGCGAGGCCGCGTTCGATGTCGCCGGCATGGCGAGCACCTCGACGCGCGTGTTCATACTGGAGGTCATGGGGCGGCATGCCGGCTGGCTGACCGCGGCCTGCGGGCTCGCCGCGGGCAGGGCCGGCGAGGCGCCGCACATCCTGCTGTTCCCGGAACGGAGCTTCGACGAAGCCGAGTTCCTGGCGCGCGTGAAGGACACGGTGGAGCGGGCCGGTTACTGCGTGATCGGCGCCTCCGAGGGCATCCGCGATGCGCAGGGTCGCTTCCTCGCGGAATCGGGCGCCAAGGACGCATTCGGCCACTCGCAGCTCGGCGGCGTGGCGCCCATGCTGGCGGCGTTGGTGCAGGACAAGCTGGGACTGAAGCAGCACTGGGCGGTCGCGGATTATCTGCAGCGCTCGGCGCGCCACATCGTTTCCAGAACCGATCTGGAACAGGCCTACGGGGTCGGCAAGGAAGCCGTGCGCCTCGCGCTGCAAGGGCGCAACGCCGTGATGCCGGTGATCGTGCGCGAGTCCAATCGCCCCTACCGCTGGTCGATCGGTGCCGCGCGGCTGGAGGATGTCGCGAACAGGGAACGCAAGATGCCGGCCGCATTCATCACCGCGGACGGCTATCACATCACGCCCGCGGCGCGGCGCTACCTGGAGCCGCTGATCGCCGGCGAAGCGCCGCCGCCTTACAGGCAGGGGCTGCCCGACTACGTGCGCCTCAGGAATCTCGCGGTGAAAAAGCGCGCCAGCCCCGGGTTCGGGATCTGAGCGGCGCCTAGCGCCGCGCCGGGCGGCACTGTTCTATCTCGGCGTCGGTCATTACCGGTTTGAATGAACAGCGCGCGTTGAACTGCTCGGTGCGCAGCTTTTCCTGCGCCAGGCGCTTTTGCTCTGCGAGCGCCGCCGCTTCCTCGCGAGCGCGCTTGCGCTCTGCGGCGGTCATTACCGGTGCGGCTGGCTTGTCCGGTGCGGCCTGCGCTGCCGCGCTTGCGTCGCTCGCTCCGGCAGCGGCGCCCGCAGGCGCGGCTGCCTTTGCGGCCGCGGCCGCCGGTGCTGCTGCGCGCGCCCTTGCACCGCCTGCCTTGTCCGAAGTCCAGCTCCAGTCAGCGACCTTCCATTCGCTGTCCTCCAGCATGAAATTCACCGTGCCGTGAACCTCCTGCTTGCCGAACTCGCTGATGCCAACGGCGAGCAGATTCGCTTTCTTGCCGTCCGGCGTGATGCTCTTGCGCGACACCTTGTAGGTCTGCGGCATCAGGCTGCCCATCAGGTTGACAACCGCGGTGATCTGCTCCTTCGGCATAGCGGACAGTTCCGCGCGCTTTGCCGCGGTGGCGTGGCTGCGCATTTCCGCGACGTCGCCCCTGAGCGTGGCGGCATGCAGTTTTGCGTACAACCGCTCGATGTCCGCGGCGGCGTCCTCCGTCTTCTGCGCTGCGGGCGCAACGGGCGCGGTGCCGCTCTTCGCCGCTTGAGAGACTGTTCCCGCAGCAGGCTTCTCAGGGGTCCAGTTCCAGGCTTCAAGCTTCCATGCGCCGCCATCGCGCACAAAACTCAGCGTGCCGTACATCTCCTGTTTGTTGCCGGGGAGTGCACCGACCGCGAGCAAGGTTGCCGACTTGCCGTCAGGGGCAATGCTCTTGCTCGATATCTTGTAGATCCAGGGTATCTTGCCGCCGCTCAAGTCGACGCCCTTTGCGATTTGATCTTTCGGGATTGAGGCAAGCTCGGCGTCCTTGCTGCCGGTCGTGTGACGGCGCATCGCGGCTACGTCCCCCCTGATGATGGCGCCGTGAAGCTCTGAGTAGACCATCTCTGGATCGCCCGCCGCAAGAGCCGGCAGGGGCGCACTCGCGCTTGCCGGTGCGCTCTGCGCCGCGGGAGGCTTTGCCTGTGTCCTTTGCGCAGGTGTCTGAACGGCAGGCGGCTTGACCGCATCGCCCATCATCCCGCCAAACATTCCGCCCATGATCCCGGCCAGCATGCCGGCGAAGAAGACCGGAATGACAATGGCCGGAATCAGGATGCCGGCAAGCGATACGACAAACGCGCGCGCGACGTGCGCCTCGCCCTCGCGCAGCACCACGGTGGCCGCGACGTAGTCGTGCAAGCCCTGCTTGCGCGCGGTGAATGCGGCGATCAGGTAGCCGAGCCCGAGAACCAGGCTCGAGATAATTTTGCCGACGACATCGCGCGCCAGCGCGCGCGGAATCGATATCCGTTCCCCGGTGCCGGCGCGCATCACCTTGAGGCCGAGCATCTGCTTGCCGACCGTGGCCTGCCGCGCGGAAGCATGCATCAGGGGCCAGTAGAGCAGCTGCAGCAGCACGCACACTATTCCGCCGATCATGGCGAGCCCCGCGTCGAGCATTGAAAAGGCAATGGCGATCACGGCCGAGGCAAGGAACAGTATCGTCGAATCGACGGCGAGGGCGAGCGAACGAATCCAGAATCCGCCGTACTGCGTTCCCCGCGGCATCGCGCTCAGGACCTGGGTTTGTTCAGGCGCCGCAGCGGCGTCACGAGACTTCTTCAGTCCGAACATGGGTGCCTCCGTCGATGATAGTTCCCTGATCTTCTGCGTGACCGGCAAGAACAGGCGGCACAGTAACACGCCGGGTAACATGTTTTGCGCGCCCACGGACGCACGGGCAGGAGCTTGCCTGTCGCGCGCTGGAGGTCAAGGCCTTTTCTGATAAACTCCGCGCGCTTTCCGGGGGCGCCAGCGGCGCCGCGGTTTTACAGAACGCGCCTGCTCCTCCCATCAATCCACAAACAAGGCAGGGAGAGAAATAACATGACCGGACTTTGGTTCGCGATCGGCTGCGCGATCTTCGCGATCGCATACGGGCTGTGGCAGAGAAGCTGGATTCTTTCTCTTCCGACCGGCAACGACCGGATGCGCGAGATCGCAGCCGCGATTCAGCAGGGCGCAAGCGCCTACCTGAACCGCCAGTACAAGACGATCGGCCTGGTCGGCGTCATTCTGGCGATCGCCATTGCCGTGTTCCTCGATATGCCCACCGCCGTGGGCTTCGCGCTGGGGGCGTTGCTCTCGGCGGCGACCGGTTTCATCGGCATGAACATTTCGGTGCGCGCCAACGTGCGTACCGCCGAGGCGGCGCGCAGCGGCCTGCAGCAGGCTTTGAACGTCGCCTTCAAGGGCGGGGCGATCACCGGTTTGCTGGTGGTCGGACTGGGCCTGTTCGGCGTGGCGGGCTATTTCGCCTATCTGTACGCGGCTGCGGCGGACAAGAACGATCTGGTGCACATCATCCAGCCGCTGGTGGGATTCGGTTTCGGCGGCTCGCTGATTTCGATCTTCGCGCGCCTTGGCGGCGGGATCTTTACCAAGGGCGCCGATGTCGGTGCGGACCTGGTCGGGAAGGTGGAAGCCGGGATACCGGAAGACGACCCGCGCAACCCCGCTGTGATCGCAGACAATGTCGGCGACAACGTCGGCGACTGCGCGGGCATGGCGGCGGATCTGTTCGAGACCTATGCGGTCACGATCATCGCGACCATGCTGCTCTCGGCCCTGCTGATCAAGGACGCGGGGCTGAACGCGGTCATCTACCCGCTCGCGATCGGCGGCTTCGGCATCATCGCTTCGGTTGTCGCGACTTTCTTCGTCAAGGCGCAGGAAGGCCAGCGCAACGTCATGCCGGCGCTTTACCGCGGACTGTGGGCGGGCGGCATTCTGGCGCTGATCGCCTTCTATCCGATCACCGACTGGATGATGGGAGATATTCTGAAGACGGCCCAGTTCGAGATCGGCGGCGCGAAACGCCTGATCACGGTGAATTCACTGTACGCGGCCAGCGTGGTCGGGCTGGTGCTGACCGGCTTTCTGGTGTGGATCACCGAGTACTACACGGGCACCCAGTACAAGCCGGTGCAGCACATCGCGGAAGCGTCGGTCACCGGGCATGCCACGAACATCATCGCGGGCCTGGGCGTTTCCATGAAGGCGACGGCGTGGCCGGTGCTCGCGGTGTGCGTGTCGATCTTCGCGGCCTATGCGCTCGCCGGCCTGTACGGCATCGCGATCGCCGCGACCGGCATGCTCTCCATGACCGGACTTATCGTCGCCCTCGACGCCTACGGTCCGATCACCGATAACGCGGGCGGTATCGCCGAGATGGCCGATCTGCCGGACGAAGTGCGCAATATCACCGATCCGCTGGACGCGGTGGGCAACACCACCAAGGCGACCACCAAGGGCTATGCGATCGGCTCGGCGGCGCTTGCCTCGCTGGTGCTGTTCGCCGATTACACGCATGCGCTCGATGCCGCGATCAAGGGCGTGACCTTCGATCTTTCCAACCACTACGTGGTGATCGGCCTGCTGATCGGCGGCCTGGTGCCCTATCTCTTCGGCGCGATGGCGATGGAGGCGGTCGGGCGCGCGGCAGGCGCGGTGGTGGTCGAGGTGCGCCGCCAGTTCAAGGAGATCAAGGGCATCATGGAGGGCACCGCGAAACCCGAATACGGCGTCGCAGTCGATATGCTGACGCGCGCCGCGATCCGCGAAATGATCGTGCCCTCGCTCCTGCCGGTGCTGGTGCCGATCGTCGTCGGCCTGGGCTTCGGCTGGCTGAGCGGCCCGGTGGCGGGCGCCCAGGTGCTCGGCGGCGTGCTGATGGGCACCATCATCACCGGTGTGTTCGTCGCGATCTCGATGACCACGGGCGGCGGTGCCTGGGACAACGCCAAGAAATACATCGAGGACGGCCATCACGGCGGCAAGGGCTCGGAGGCGCACAAGGCGGCGGTCACCGGCGATACCGTCGGCGATCCGTACAAGGATACGGCGGGTCCGGCGGTCAATCCGCTGATCAAGATCATCAATATCGTGGCGCTGCTGGTCGTGCCGCTGATGGTCTGAGCCTGTTCCTATCCCAGGCGGCGCGCGCGTGACGAAGAAGCACGAGAAATTCATCGACCTCAGTCTGGGCAGGCGCCGCTACCTGGAGGCCGGCAACGGCACCCCGCTGCTCATGCTGCACGGCATGGGCATCAAGAATTCGGCGGATACGTTTGAGCCGATCATCGAGGGGCTGGCCCAGCAGTTCCACGTCTACGCCCTGGACATGCTGGGCTGGGGCAAGGGCGTGCGTACCATCCCGGAAGGCCCGACATTCGATCTGATCGTGGACGATATCCGGGAGTTCATGGACGAGATCGGCATCGCCAAGGCGCACGTGGCGGGCCATAGCGCCGGCGGCTGGATGGCTGCGCACCTCGCCTACCAGAGCCCCGGCCGGGTCATCAAGCTCATCCTGATGAACGGCGCGGGCCTTAACGGCACGCCGTCCCCCGGTGTCGGGGCGCTTGCCAAGCTGCCGACGCCGGACGAACTGAGGGAAGCGGTGCGGCAGTCCTTCAGCGGCGCGTCCGAGGCTCCGGCGGCGCTGGTCGAATCACAGGCCAAGGCTCAATTCGAGGCCCTCTCGCAGCCCGGCGCTCAGCACAGCCTAGACGCGCTGCTGCACCAGATGCTCACGCCGGCGATCCGCGCCCGCTACATGCTGCAAAGGCGCATCGGCAAGATCAGCGTGCCAGCGCTGGTATTCTGGGGCACCGGCGATGTCATGGACCCGTACCCCACCTGGACCCGGGAGTTTGAGGCCTTGCAGGGCGACATGAGCAAGTCGTCCAAGCCGTGGGTCATCCCCGGCGCCCGCTGCGTGCTGCTGCCCACCGGCCATAACTCCCACTGGGAGATTCCGGAGCACACCGTCGATCTCATGACGGACTTCCTGCAGGGAAGGGTTGCCTGAGGCGGCAGACAGGCGCGAGCGGATGGATTTCCCATTCTTTGTTCCCTGCGCGATCTGCGCGCGCACAGAATAGCCGCAGCACCAGCCCGTCGCGCCGATCTCCGCCGCAAATAGAATTCAGGCAGGTCTTGGCGATGTACAGATACCCGGAAGCGGAGAGATACGGCTGGTGGAAACGCTGCTGAACGTCTCGCTGCCGTTCTTCGGACTCATCGCCGCCGGCTATGCCGCCGGCCATACCCGCATCCTCTCTGCTGCGGCGGCCGAGGGCCTGAACGTTTTCGTGTTCTGGTTCACGCTGCCGCCATTCCTCTTCATGAAGATGTTCGCGGCCGCGCCCGAGGCGATCCTCGATCCGCGTTTCGTGCTCGCCTATTCCGGCGGCGGCCTGCTCTGTTGCGCGATCTGCGTGACGCTTGGCCGGGTGCTGTTCCATCCCCCTTTCGCGCAAAGCGTGATCCAGGGCATGGCGGCCGGCTCCGGCAATATCGGGTATATGGGACTGCCGATAATCGTGGCGGTCTTTGGCGAGCGCATGCTGCTTCCCGCGGTCAGTGTGATCCTGCTGGACAGCATCGTGATGCTCTGCCTGCCCGCCGCCCTGATTCAGTTCGACCGCAGCAGGAGCAACCCGGGCGCCGCCGCGCAAGGCGCTGGAATTGTCCTGGCGCTGCGCAGCGTCTCCGGTGCGCTGCTGCGCAACCCGCTCATCATCGCCAGTGCGGCCGGCCTGGGATGGGGCGCCCTCGGCATCCCGCTGCCGGTGCCGATCGCCACTTTCGGCAATCTTCTGGCCAATGCGGCGGCGCCCTGTGCGCTATTCGTGCTCGGCGCCACGCTGGTCGGGCGGCCGCTCACGAGCGGAATTCCCGAAATCGCCCTGATGAGCGGCTGCAAGCTGCTGCTGCATCCGGCGCTGGTACTCGGTCTGGCGAACGCCGTGGCGCTGGATCCGCAACTGACGGCGGTGGCGGTCGTCGAGGCCAGCCTGCCGATCGCGGCGAACGTCTTCACCGTCGCGCGTGCTTATGACGTGTATGCCGAACGCGCTTCTTCGGCGATTCTCTTCTCCACGGTATGCGCGGTCGTGACCGTATCCGGGTTTCTGCTGTATTTCTCGCCGTGACCGGTTAAGGTTCCGCACCATGCGCTGCCTTGCGCCAGTCCTGATTGCCGCCTCCTTTTGCGCGAGTCTGCACGCACAGCCGGAGCCCCAGCCCGAACGCTCGTCCGGCTGGCAGCACAAGGAGGCGGTTTATGCCAAGCGCTATATGGTCGTGGCCGCGCACCCGCTTGCGGTGGACGCGGGTATACAAATGCTCAGGCGCGGCGGCTCCGCGGTCGATGCCGCGATCGCCACACAGCTCGTGCTGAATCTGGTCGAGCCGCAGTCTTCCGGCATCGGCGGCGGCGCGTTCCTGCTGCACTGGTCGGTCCGGGACGCGCGCGTCGCCGCCTATGACGGCCGCGAGAGCGCGCCGCTTGCCGCGCGCTCGGACCGGTTCCTGGATGCTGCCGGCCGGCCGATCGCGTTTCGCGAAGCGGCGGCCAGCGGGCGCTCGGTCGGCGTGCCCGGAGTGCTGCGCATGCTGGAGCTCGCGCATCGCCGTCATGGCAAGCTGCCCTGGCGGGCACTGTTCGCACCGGCGATTCGCGCCGCCGAAAAGGGCTTCGCGCTATCGCCGCGGCTGTTCGTGCTTCTTTCCGCCAGCCGCAAGCTGCGCGAGGATCCGGCGGCGCGCGCGCTGTACTTCGGCGCCGCCGGCGAGCCTCTGCCTATCGGGACTCGTCTGGTCAACGCGGAATTCGCGGCGAGCCTGCGTGCCATCGCGGAACAAGGCGCGGATGCGTTCTATTTCGGCGCCATCGCGGAGGACATCGTGGCGGCGGTGCGCGCGCACCGGCGGGCGGGCGATCTGAGCCTGGTCGATCTCGCGCGCTACCGCGCCGAGGCGCGCGAGGCGGTGTGCGCGCCGCATCGGACCGGGCGCGGGGTTTATAGCGTCTGCGGCATGCCGCCGCCGAGTTCCGGGGGTATTGGGGTGCTGCAGATACTCGGCGTGCTGGAGCAGCTGGGCTTTCAGAGGCTGCCGGCGAATTCTCTCGACGCGCTGCATCTTTTCGCCGAGGCCGGCAGGCTCGCCTATGCGGACCGCAGCCGTTACATCGCCGACCCGGATTTTGTCTCCCAGCCTGTGGAGGGCTTGCTCGATTCAGGCTATCTCGCCGAGCGCGCAAAGCTGATAGGCGAGCGCTCAATGCGGCGCGCGGAACCCGGCATGCCGCGCGCTGCCCCCGTGCTTTCCAGTGCGCCGGAAGCGCCGGGGCATGGCACCACCCATCTTGTGGCGGTTGATGCGCGCGGCAATGCGGTCTCGATGACCAGCAGTATTGAAAACGCGTTCGGCAGCGGGATCCTGGTGCGCGGCTTCTTTCTGAACAATCAGCTCACGGACTTCTCTTTCCTGCCGGAAGTGGGCGGCGTGCCGGTGGCGAACCGGGTCGAACCCGGCAAACGGCCGCGCAGCGCGATGTCGCCTACGCTGGTGTTCGATCCGGCGGGCCGTCTGCACATCGCGCTCGGTTCGCCGGGCGGCGCCTCCATCATCAACCTGGTCGCCAAGACACTGGTGGCAACGCTCGATTGGGGCCTCGATATTCAGGCCGCGATCGCAGCGCCGAATTTCGGCAGCCGCAACGGTCCCACCGAGATCGAGTCCGGCTCGGCGTATGAGGCGCACGCCGTGGGGCTTAGGGAGCGCGGTCATGACATCCGCTTCGTCGAGCAACCGAGCGGCGTGCATGGCATAGAGCGGGCGGCCGGGCTGTGGCGTGGCGGCGCCGATCCGCGCCGCGAGGGCGTGGCGCGCGGCCGTTGAGGGCCCACGGGGGCCGGGCGATCCGCACCGCAGCCAGTCCCGCGCATCTACCTCAACAACCGCGAGCAGGGGGCGCCGGTGATGGCGCAGATCGGGCTGAGCGTGTCTGAGCCGGAGGCCTGGCCTGCATCGCCAGAGCCTCGCTTGCTTGCGAATGGAACGGTTCGCGCAAGGCAGCGCAGGACACCATCCAGTGTGTCAGTTGTCCGGCCGCATCGCGCAGCGGATCAATCGTGATCTCCACCCCGACGCTGCCCCCGCGCCGCTCGATCATTACCCAATCCCGCGCCGCCGAGTCGGTGAACAGGCGGCGTTCCAGGGCGGCATCGCCGTTTAGCAGCAATGCGGCAACCGAATGACGGCAGGCTACCGACCCATGCAAGCCGAACAAACGTTCGAAGGCCCGGTTCACCTGAACCAGTTGCGGGCGCGGGGCGCGTGCGTCGACGATGCCAAGCGCCACGCCGCATGCTGAAAACGCGGCACGATAGAGGGTGCTTTCGGTGAGCAGCCGAAACAGCGCAGGCGCGGCGTGTTCGCGCGCCGGACGATTGTGCGCGTTCAAGCGAGGCGGCGACTGTGGGCGGACGGGTTCAGGATATTTGTCAGAAATTGTCATGCTGTGCTTTTGCCATGTCCCCGGTCTGCTGGCAACACCCTGAGCAGAGAAAAACAAGGAAAATTCAGTGAACTGTGAAAAATCACACAGCGACGGGCCGGCTATTCGAGGGGCGGGGACGGGCGTGCCTTCAAGCAGGCCGACGCCTTGTGGTGTACAGGAGAATCGCGGCGCGCCGCTCAGGAGAATCGCGGCGCACCGCTCAGGCGGCAGCCTGGTTGGGCCGCATTGAGAGCGAATAGCAGTAGCGGCGGATGCGGTCCAGATTGGCGGACTCAAGCGTGTCGCTGAGGAATTCCATGTTGCGGTCGATCTCGCTCTGATAGGGATTTCCGCCGTCAAAGTGGGCCTCGGCGTAGCGGTCCGCAGCACCCAGTTTCTTGTCGATTCTGACCCGAACGACATATTCGTAGAAGCCCGGGGTCTTGAACAGCAGGTCTTCGCCCGAGCTGTAGCGCACGATTTCACGTCCATCCGGCAACTGCTCGCGCGCGACTTTGCCGAGTACGAATTCCTGATACAGAAACTCGCGGCATTTCTCGAGGTACATGCGGTCCGAAATCTGGCCGATGAGATCCGCGGTGCCCACCACGTGGCCCAGGATGCGGTCCTTGGCGTTGGCGACCTTGATGTCATCGACGTCCATCTCGTAGCCGGTGAAGTGCACGAGCTGCGCGGCGAGCGGCGCCTCGGCGGCGAAACCCAGCTTGGGCAGGTAGCCCGACAGGAAATCCGCGCTGCGGCTGACGTGGATCTTGGTAAAAACGGCGCCATTTTCGATGCGCGATTCGGAGTTGCGCCGCATGTACCCGGAATCGTGCAGCAGGGCCGTGATGATGCCCAGCATGGCGCGGCGTGCGCCGAGCCGGTCGGCCGGCGCGCAGGACCGTTCATGTCCGTCCAGCAGGCGCGCTGTGGCGAGCGACACATCGAGCGTGTGGCGCAGGTCGTGGTACAGGGTGTCGCAGGAAAGAAAGCCCGGATACCTGCCCTCGAACAGCGATTGAACATCCGAGAACGCCTGCGGCACGGGCGTCAGATCGGCGCCCGGATGGCGTGCCGCGAGTAAATCGAGCACGGCGTCTCTGACCTGGTCGACGTCCTCGACGTTGATCTTGTTGGTGACGTCGTTCTGGTTCAGGCGATGGCGCATGTTGTCGCGATTTCAGATTCGGGTGCGTGAATTTAGTTTCTGCCGTTGCGCCGGAGATCCCATGCACGGTCCGCAAATATTATCAATAAGTCCACCCGCCTGTGCAAAATTAGATCAGGAGCCGGCCGATAAGCCGGGTTCTGTGGGCAGTGCACAAAACATGCTGTTTCATACACCGCCCTGGCAGCCATTCCTCTGGGCCCGGAGTTGCCCCCTGGGCTCGTTGCCACCTACCCGCAAGCTCGGCCGAGCCGGCCGTCGCACCCGGCTTACGCCCGGTGCCGCGCTTGCCTATTTGGTGTTGCTCCGAATGGAGGTTGCCGCGTTTCACCCCTCAGATCCGGCATTGCTGCCGGTCCCGAAGACTCGTCTCTGTGGCCCTATTCGTCACGTCGCCGTGCCAGGGCGTTACCCTGCATCCCGCTCTGCGGAGCCCGGACTTTCCTCTGCGCCCGTGTTCCGGCTACAGCGGCTGCCTGGCCGACTCCCGGGCGCCATTCTAGGCCAGGGCGGGCCCTGCGGTGCGAGTGCCTGCGTTCGGGATGGCGCGGCGCAACGGACGAAAGGGGCGAAAGTACCGGGTATCGTCGTAGAAGGCCGCCTGCGCGCTCTGCGCGAGCCAGCCCGGATAGCCGAATATCGGAAACGGCGCCAGGTCGGCGGGCGTTGCCAGGGCGGCGCGCTCGCGTAGCCAGTTTGCCGCATACGCGTCGGCCATGCGGGTCAGTGCGTCGCCCTCCATGACCTCCGCCTCGGGCACCGGCATGAACAGCACCTTGCAGGTGATGCCGGGCCAGGGCTGGCGCGCCATCTCGAGCACGGCGTGTCCCGCCACCAGGATGCGCATGTCGCGCAGCAGATCCGCGCGCCGCTCCCAGAACAGCTCCCGCCAATCGAATCCGCGCACCAGGACCTCCAGCGACGCATCGCGCAGCGCGATGATGGCGCCGCCTTCGTCGAACAGCGTGAGCAGGTCGCGCATCCGGCCGCGCCGCCCCGCCTCGCCGGGAATGGCCGCGGCATGCAATGCATTCAAGGCGGCCTTGGTGCGCGGGAAGGACATCCAGGCCAGCGCGTTGAACAGATCGTGCCAGTTGCCCTCGCGGGTCGCGACCCTGCCGGTTTCAAATACGCTGAGTTCGTAGCCGCGGCCCGTCTCGCCTGCCGGGATAAAGCGCACCGCTTGTCCGCTGGCGGTGCGCATCCTGACGCCCAGGGATTCGGCTACCTGGTTCAATTCGTCCGGCTCAGGACAGCGCCCCCTGTTCAGTGCGACTTGCAGTGCGCGACGCACAGGATCGAATACCGCGTGTGTCGGCCACGGGCAGGCATGCGCAGGCGCAACGGTCAGGGTCATCGTGCCTGTGCTGAGCGAAATAGCGCTGCGATGGACGGTCTCAGGCCAGCTTCCAGGGCAGGGTTTCCCCGGCGCGCAGCGGAACCAGTTCGTCGGCGCCGAACGCGATCTTTTCTGGCACCACCCAGTCCTGGCGCAGCAGGGTGATCCGGTCCTCGTTTTCCGGCAGGCCGTAGAACGCGGGGCCGAAGCGGCTGGCAAAGCCCTCCAGCTTGTCGAGCGCGCCCGCTTCCTCGAACGCGGTGGCATAGAGCTCGAGCGCGGCATGCGCCGTGTACATGCCCGCGCAGCCGCAGGCCGATTCCTTGGCGCGACGCGCGTGCGGCGCGCTGTCGGTGCCGAGAAAGAACTTCGGATTGCCCGAGGTTGCCGCTTCGACCAGCGCTTCGCGATGCGTTTCGCGCTTCAACACCGGCAGGCAGTAGTGGTGCGGCCGCAGCCCGCCGAGAAAGAGCGAGTTCCGGTTCATCAGCAGGTGGTGGGCGGTGATCGTGGCGGCGACGTTCGGCCCGGTCACTTCCACATAATGCGCCGCCTCGCGCGTGGTGATGTGCTCGAACACGATCTTCAGGTCCGGGAAGCGCTCGACCAGCGGCCCGAGCACCTCCTCGATGAACGCATTCTCGCGATCGAACACGTCCACCACCGGGTCGTTCACCTCGCCGTGCACCAGCAGCGGAATGCCGAGCTCCTGCATGCGCTCGAGGGTGTGGAAGCAGCGCGAAATCCGCGTCACACCGTGCTCGGAGTTCGTGGTCGCCCCTGCCGGGTAGAGCTTCACGCCGAATACGCGCCCGGACAGTTTGGCGCGCGCGATCTCCTCCGGCGGCGTCTCGTCCGTCAGGTAGAGCGTCATCAGCGGCTCGAAGCTCGCTTCCTCCGGGAGCGCCGCGAGTATGCGCTCCCGGTAGTCGAGCACCTGGGCGGTGGTGCGCAGCGGCGGGCTGAGATTGGGCATGACGATGGCGCGCGCAAAGCGGCGCGCGCTGTCGGCGAGCACCGAGGCCATCCCCGCGCCGTCGCGCAGATGCAGGTGCCAGTCGTCGGGTCGTATCAGCGTGAGGCGGTCCATGCGCAAATTCTACTTTGCGGGGTTGTTCGCGGGGTTGTTCGAGTGGCGCGCCGATGCGAGCGCCAGCGCATAGAGTTCCTTGCGCGGCGCGCCGCTGATGCGCGCTGCGAGGCGTGCCGCATCGCTCGGCGGCAGCGCCGTGAGCAGAACGGCGAGGATGTGCCCGGCTTCCTTGCTCCCTGGCGCGGCTCGCGCCGCGCCAGGGCCGAGCACGAGCACGAATTCGCCTTGCTGGCGGTGCGCGCCGGCGCCCAGCCAGGCCGGCGCATCGGCCAGGGGCATGCGCGCCGTCTCCTCGAATTTCTTGGTGAGCTCGCGGCACAGCAGGATTTCGCGCTCCGGCCCGAAGCGGCGCAGCAAGTCCTGCACGGTTTCGAGCACCCGGTGCGGCGCCTCGTAGAAGATCGTGCACGCGATGTCATCCTGGGTGGCGAGGGCCTTGCGGCGCGCCGCTCCGGCGCTGGGAAGAAAGCCGGCGAATACAAAGCGATCGGCCGCGAATCCGGCCGCGGACCAGGCGGCAAGTGCGGCGCTCGCCCCCGGAATCGGCACCACCTTCACGCCGGCCGCGTGCGCCGCGGCCACCAGTCTTGCGCCGGGGTCTGAAACGGCGGGCGTTCCGGCATCGCTGATCAGCGCGACATCGCCTCCGTCATTGAGCATGTTCACAAGCCGGGCGCTCATCGCGCGCTCGTTGTGCTCGTGCAGGGCCAGCGTGCGGGCCGCAATCCCGTAGTGAGAAAGGATGTGGCGCGAAGTCCGGGTGTCCTCGCAGGCGATGATGCCGGCCTGGCCGAGCACCTCGAGCGCGCGCGCGCTGATATCGGACAGATTGCCGATCGGCGTAGCGACGACGTACAGAGTTCCTGCTGGCATGGCGCTCGTCTTCCCCGCTTCCCCGCCTCTCCGCCTCCCGGCTACCTGGGTAATCGCCGGTCAACTGCGCATGGTACAGCCCGTTAAGGATTCATGAACCCGAAAGGCAGCACAGGCGAAACCACAGGCGGGACTGCGGGCAGGACAGGACGCCAGGCGGAGGACTATTGCGCACTTCATCTGCAGCGCGCCGGGCTGCGCGTGCTGGCGCGCAACTGGCGCTGCCGGCTGGGGGAGATCGACCTCATCGCGCAGGAGGGAGAGACGCTGGTGTTTGTCGAGGTGCGCTTCAGGCGCGGGCAGCGTTATGGCGGCGCGCGCGAGAGCATAGGCGCGCGCAAACGGACGCGCCTGCTCGCCGCGGCGCGCGCCTACCTGTCCGGGCGCCGGGAGGTTTGCTGCCGTTTCGATGCCATGCTGCTCGATTCGCTCGATCCGCCCGCGCTGGAGTGGATACGCGATGCGATCCAGGACGCGCCGGGACAAGGGCGATGAGGCCGGCTCGCGCGGCCTGCCTTCGTATGCTCGCTTGCATGCTCTCTTGCGTTGCACTGTCCGCGCAGGCCGTCGATACCCGCGTCCGCCTGCTGGTGCAAACTGCGCCGCTCGCCGGACTGCGCTATTACGAGGCGAACCAGGTCTGGTCCGAACTGCGTCCCGGCGATGCGCTGCGCCTGGTGCGCGACCCGGACAATGCGCACGACGGCAACGCCGTCGGGGTGCACTGGCGCGGGCGCATGCTCGGCTATGTGCCGCGGCGCGCGAACGCCACGCTGTCGTGGGCGCTGGACCGCGGCGATGCGCTGCGCGCGCGCATCGGCAGGATCGAGCGGGGGCGCGTGCGGCGCCTGGAGATCGAGGTCTTCGTAGAGTGACTAGAGTGACGGTGTAGAATCGAAGCATGAGTTCAGTGCATCTTGAAACCGCCGCAGTTTCTGCAAGTTCTCCGCTCTCGCAACGCATTGCCGCTCAATTTTCGGAAAGCGCGGCGCTCAAGAGCGCCGCCGCCCCGCTGCTGGATGAACCGATCCGGCACGCCGTCGCGCTCATGGTGGCCTCGCTGCGCGCGGGCGGCAAGCTGCTCGCCTGCGGCAACGGCGGTTCGGCGGCCGACGCGCAGCACTTTGCCGCCGAACTGATCAACCGTTTCGAGCGCGAACGCGCGCCGCTCGCGGCGCTCGCCCTCACCACCGACAGTTCCACACTGACCTCGATTGCCAACGACTATCGCTACGAGCTGGTGTTCGAGAAGCAGGTGCGGGCGCTCGGGCGCAAGGGCGACGTGCTGCTTGCCATCTCCACGAGCGGCGATTCGCCGTCCGTGCTGGAAGCGGCGCGCGCGGCGCGCGACATCGGCATGCCGGTGGTGGCGCTGACCGGGCGCGGCGGCGGAAAACTCGCCATGCTGCTCGGCCCCGGCGACGCCCACCTGTGCGTGCCGCACGCGCGAACCGCGCGCATCCAGGAGGTTCACCTTCTCGCCCTGCACTGTCTGTGCGACGGCATCGATTTTCTGTTGTACGGAGAAAACACATGACTCTCAGATCCCTGGCGGTGATCCTTTCGCTTGGCGCAGCGGCCGGCCTGCAGGGCTGCGCGGTCGCCGTGGTGGGCGCCGGCGCGGGCGCGGCGGCGCTGGCCTTCGAGGACCGGCGCACCGGCGGCATTCAGATCGAGGACGAGCGCATCGAACTCGTTGCGGGAAACCGGATCAGCGACCGATACGGGAACAAGGCGCAGACCAGCCTCACCTCCTTCAACCGCCACGTCCTGGTGACGGGCGAAGTACCGGATGCGCAGACCAAGGCAGAGATCGGCAAAATCGTCGCCGCGGTAAGCAATGTGCGCGAGGTGTTCAACGAGCTCCAGGTGGCGGGCAGTTCGTCGTTGTCCTCGCGCAGCAACGACGCCTTCCTGACCTCGAAAATAAAGGCGCGCTTCGTGGATGCCGGGCGCTTCAGCGCGGTGCATGTCAAGGTGGTCACGGAGGCCGCGGTGGTCTACCTGCTCGGCCTGGTCACCGAGAAGGAAGCCCTGGATGCGACCGAGATCGCGCGCACCACGGGCGGCGTGCGGCGCGTCGTCAAGGTGTTTCAGTACTGCCGCGCGGACGAAGAGGCGTGCCGTCCGCGCACGCCTCCCGCGGCAGCGGCGGCGCCAGCGCCGAAGTGAGCACCGCGGAAAGCGCTCCGCAGGGGCGCGCGGCCTGTTGAGCCGGCGGCAGCCGTGACGCAGGTCCCGCCCGCCTTCGAGCGCAAGATATTCGCCCCCGGCGTCGTGGCTGCCGCGCATTTGCCGCGGCCGCTGGTATTCACCAACGGCGTATTCGATCTTCTGCATCGCGGACATGTGACCTATCTCTCTCGCGCGCGCGCGCTGGGCGGCGCGCTGCTGGTGGCGTTGAACAGCGATGCCTCGGCAAGGCGCCTGGGCAAGGGCGAGGACCGGCCGTTCAACCCGCTCGAAGACCGCATGGCGGTGCTTGCCGCCCTGGAAAGCGTGGCCGCGGTGACCTGGTTCGAGGACGATACCCCGGAATCGCTGATCAGGCTTTGCCGTCCCGACGTGCTGGTCAAGGGCGGGGACTGGCCGGTGGATCGCATTGTCGGGGCCCGGGAGGTGCTGGGCCGGGGCGGCAGCGTGCGCTCCATCGCCTTCGAGCACGAACGCTCGACGACACGGCTGGTGGCGCGGATCCGTGGCGCATGAGGGCCGCGCGATTCCCGCGCCGGCGCATCTTGCTGCCCGCCGGAACTAACCGGAACTAACATTGCACCATGCGCCTGCACCAGATCAAGATCGACTACGCCCCCGAGCAGGACCGTCTGCTCATGCTCATTTCGACCAGCGACGGCGCGGAAGTCCGCGCCTGGCTGACGCGGCGCTTTGTCAAACTGCTCTGGCCGCTGCTCGTCAAGCTGGCCGAGGAGATCAGTCCGCGCATCGCATCGCAGGTCAATCCCGAGGCGCGCAAGGCGCTGCTCGGCATCGAGCATGAAGATGCCATGAGCAAGGCGGATTTCTCCAAGCCGTACGAGCAGGCGCCGCGCAGCACGCCGCTCGGCGAGGCGCCGCTGCTGCTCGCGCGCATCCAGACCGCGCGCGACCCGAACGGCCAGCCGATCGTGGCGCTGAATCCCTCGGAGGGCCAGGGCATGAGCCTGACGCTCGACCCGGTACTGCTGCACTCCTACTGCCGCCTGCTGCAGGCGGCGGTGAAAAAGAGCGACTGGGACATGGAGATCCATTTGCCGAGCGGCGCCGCGCCGGCCGCCGAGGCGCCCGAAGCGCCGCGGGTCCTGAATTGATGGATGCGACGTATAATGCGAGGCTCAGCCTATTTCTCCGAGCTCCCGCTGCGGGCTGACTTGCCGGGCTAACTCATATCGGTTCTCCTCTGCCTTCCTTGCCTTCCTTTGAACAACTCGGCCTGATTCCGCCGCTGCTGCAGGCGGTGTCCGAGCTTGGCTACCAGACGCCCAGCCCGGTCCAGGAGCAGGCGATTCCGCTCGTGCTTGCCGGGCGCGACCTCATGGCGGGCGCGCAGACCGGCACCGGCAAGACGGCGGCCTTCGCGCTGCCGATCCTGCAGCGCCTGGCGCCGAATTCGAGCACCAGCACCTCGCCTGCGCGCCACCCGGTGCGCGCGCTCATCCTCGCGCCGACCCGTGAACTCGCGATCCAGGTGGAGGCGAGCTTCCGCGAGTACGGCAAGCACGTGCCGCTGCGCAGCGGCATCGTCTACGGCGGCGTCGACATGAGGGCGCAGGTCGAGATGCTGCGCAAGGGCGTCGAGATTCTGGTCGCGACGCCGGGGCGGCTGCTCGACCACGTGCAGCAAAGAACGGTCACCTTCGGCCAGGTTTCCATCCTGACGCTGGACGAAGCCGACCGCATGCTCGACATGGGCTTCATGCCCGACATACGGCGCATCATCGCGCTGCTGCCGCCGGTACGGCAGAACCTGCTTTTCTCCGCCACGTTTCCGGACGAGATCCGCAAGCTCGCCAACAGCATCCTGCGCGATCCGGCGCAGGTGCAGATCGCCGCGCGCAACGCCGTCGCGGAACTGGTCACGCACATCGTGCACCCGGTCCGGCGCGAGCAAAAGCGCGATCTGCTGTGCCACCTCATCAAGGCGCGCGGTCTCGAACAGGTGCTGGTGTTCTGCGGCACGCGCATCGGCGCCAACCGTCTCGCGCACCAACTGCGCCTCGAGCATATCCACGCCGATGCGATTCACGGCGACAAGACGCAGGCCGAGCGCCAGCTCGCACTCGAAGAATTCAAGGCCGGCAAGATCAAGGTGCTTGTGGCCACGGATGTCGCCTCACGCGGCCTCGACATCGAGGCGCTGCCCAAGGTCATCAACTTCGACATCCCGCACTCGCCCGAGGATTACGTGCACCGCATCGGGCGCACCGGGCGCGCGGGCATGCAGGGCGAGGCGATTTCGCTCGCCTCCCCGGAAGACCAGGAAGCGCTCGACGCGATCGAGAAACTGATCAACCGCAAGATCGAACGCGTGCTGGTAGCCGGGTTCGAGCCCTCCGCGGGCGCGGTCGCCACGCTGGTGAGCAGGGGCCGCGGTAGGGAGCGCGGGGAGCGTGGCGAGCGCGGAGCTAGGCCGGAGCATTCCGGTTCCGGCAACATTGAGCGCAGCGGCGGTGAGCGTGGCGGGCGGGGAGGTCGCGAGGGCCGCGAGGGCTTGCGTCCCGCGCGGCGTGACGAGTCGCGCCATACGGCAAGGCCGCCCTCGGACCCGATCTTTTCCAAACCCTACGAACCGGGCCTTGCACCGCAGTCCGCGGGCGCCGCCCCGGTGACCGCGCAATCAGCCGCACAGCCCAGGCGCGCAGTGCGCCAGATCGGCTCGCTGCTCGGCGGGATGAAGCCGGCCGACGCCTGAGGTCTTCTGTCGGCCGCAGGGCAGCGCTGCAGGCGAAAACAGGATATATAGTAACGTATATATTACTGTATATCCGGAAAACCTGCAATACCCTGCCTGAAATCCGGTGCTGAGCGCACGTCGGGCGGCGCATCGATATCGCGGGGAAGCGGCTCATTGAATTGCGGTACCATGGGACTCGATCGGAAGCTCACAGCAAACATGACTGAAAACGTTGAGAACCTAATCCTCGAGCATCTGCGTGGTTTGCGCTCCAGCGTCGACACGATCGAGCGCAAGATCGACACGCTGACCATGCGCGTCGGCTCGCTAGAAGAACATGTCGCGGGACTGCGTAGAGACCTGGCCCTGATCCACGGGGACATTGCCGCAACCAATCAGCGGCTCGATCACCACGAACAACGGCTCGACCGCATCGAGAAGCGTCTCGAACTGGTCGGCTGACTCGTTTCTGCCTCCGGGTTTCGGCGAATTGCTCGCAGTCAGTCTTGACCCGTCAATCAGACTAGTTCAGACTAGTCCTGGATCTTACTTTGGGTCATTCCATGTCCGAAATTGGCGCCTACGAGGCGAAGACGCACTTGCCCAAACTGCTGGAGCGGGTGGAGAAGGGCGAGCGATTCGTGATTACCCGTCACGGCCGGCCTGTCGCTGAACTTACGCCGATCGCGGATCGCGACACGGCGGGCATTCGGCGGGCCGTTGCCGAGTTGCGCAGTGTGCGCGCCGCTCTCGCGCGCCGCGGCGTGCGCTTGAAGGATGTCCTGCAGCCAGGAGAAAGCCTGCGCGAGCTTGCTCACAAGGGGCACCGCGTCTGATGGCGTTTGTACTCGACAGCTCGGTGACGCTGGCCTGGCTGCTGCCGGATGAAGCAGATGAGCGCACAGACGCGCTGTCGGGCCGGCTGGAACACGAGAATGCCCATGTTCCATCGATCTGGCCCCTGGAGGTAGGCAACGCGCTGCTGACGGCCCAGCGTCGCAAGCGAATTTCGGAACATGAATTCGAGCGCTGCGTTTCGGCACTGGCAGCGTTGCCAATCGAAGTGGATTCGCCTGCAATCCTAGGAAGCGTATTACCGATTGCAAAGCGTTTCGGCCTTACCTCGTACGATGCCGCCTACCTCGAACTCGCGCGGCGCCGGGGCTTTCCGCTCGCCACGCTGGACGAAAAGTTGCGCAAGGCGAGCAAGGCGCTCAAGGTTTCGGTTTTACCCTGAATGCCGGCCTCTGGGTGTGCAGCGCGCATCGGCGGTGCCGCGCTCAACCCGGTGCCGCGGCGTCCGCCGCCTTGAACGGCGTGTGTTCCTGCAGCTCGTTCACGTAGCGGTGGATCCTGGCCGATTCGCTGGACAGGAAGGTCTCGACCGCCTGCGCGAAGGCCGGGTTGGAGATCCAGTGCGCGGAGCAGGTTTCCACCGGCATCAGACCGCGGAACAGCTTGTGCTCGCCCTGCGCCCCGCCCTCGAACGCGTCCAGGCGCGTCTCTATCGCATGTTCGATCGGCTGGTAGTAGCAGCACTCGAAATGCAGCAGCGGCACGTGCTCCAGCGCCCCCCAGTAGCGGCCGTAGAGGCGTCCGCCGCCCTGCAGCAGCAGCGAGGCGGCGATTGCCTTGCCATCGCGCTCCGCGAGCACCAATACCACGTTGTCCGGCATGGTCTGGCCCAGGCGCAGGAAGAGATCCAGATTGAGATAGGGGCTTGAGCCATGCGCGGCGTAGGTGTTGCGGTAGCAGCGGTTGAAAAACTGCCAGTGCTTCGCCTCCATCTCTGCGCCGGGCAGGCGGCGCAGCGTCACGCCGGCCTCAGTCACCCGGCGGCGCTCCTGGCGGATCACCTTGCGCCGCTGGCGCGACAGGCGCGACAGGAACTCCTCGAAATCCGCATAACCCTCGTTCTGCCAGTGGAACTGCACCGCGCGGCGCAGCATCATCCCCTGTGCGCCCAGCGTCTCTGCTTCAACCTGTGGCGGAAACAGCACGTGCAGCGAGGAGAACTCGCGCGCCGCCTCGAGCGCCGCTTTCACCAGGGCGTTTCGGTCCGCATCGCTCGCCGCAAGCAGCCGCGGCCCCGTCACCGGCGTGAAGGGCACCGCGCACAAGAGCTTGGGGTAGTAGTCCTTGCCGTGGCGCGAATAGGCATCGGCCCAGGACCAGTCGAACACGTACTCGCCGTAGGAGTGCGATTTCACGAAGAGGGGCATCGCGCCGGCAAGGGCGCCTGCGCGCCACAGCGTGATGAACTGCGGCGCCCAGCCCGAACGCGGTGAGGCGCAGCCCGTCTCCAGCATTGCCGAGAGAAACTCGTGGCGCAGGAACGGGCCCTCGCCCGCGAGCGCGTTCCACTGGGCGGGTTCGATCGCGCTCAGGCTGTCGAGCACGCGCAGGGATTCTTGAGCAGGCATGCGGGGATTATTCAGGATCGGCGCGGCAGATGCCAATTAGAAAGAGAGAAAGAGAATGGGCCTTGCTGCAGCCAGTCGGGCCGGCCAAGCGCGCGAGGTCAGGTACCCAGTTCAGCGTCTGGCGTAGTATTGGGAAAGTTAGCAGGAGGAATCGATCATGGCGCAACCGATTATTCACTGTGACCCCGAGATCCAGGGCGGCGTGCCAGTGTTTTACGGCACCCGGGTTCCCGTGAAAAACCTGTTTGACTACCTTGAAGGCGGCGACTCCCTTGATCAGTTCCTGTGCTCATTTCCCTCTGTGTCAAAGGAGCAAGCCGTTGCCGCACTGGAACTGGCCCGGCAGGCGCTAGTCCCCTGTGCGCATCCTGCTTGACGAGTCCCTCCCGATTGAACTACGCGACGAGCTACCGTCCAGGCTAACGCGCCGCCCGCTTGCGGGCGGTCGCCGTTGAGCCGGTGGTTAGACCTCGCTCTTTCACGCGACGAAGTGCGTCATTGATGCGGGATTGGTAGCCAGAGCCTTTTGAACGAAAGAAGGCGATCACATCCGCGTCCAAGCGAAGGCTCGTAAGAACCTTAGTCGGTGCCTTCTGAGGTCCACGACCCCGACGCATAACCGGCGGACCAAGCATCTCCTCCGACCAAGGAGGATTGTCTCGGTCAACGGCCCTTGCGGAAGAAGTCTTCGGCGGTCTCAAGGTAGTAGCGCGCTTCATATTTCTCAGCCTTGCGTAAGGAGATGACATGCATTTCGTCGTCTCGGTCTACATGAACCAAGACAACCACCTCGCCATCGAGGAGCCCGAAGGTAACCATTCGCTTCTCACCGTAGTCCGCGCGCGTGTCTTCGCGCGTGATGGTGAAGTTGTCCCAGATGGCGTCCGACCCCTCGAAGTCCAAGCCGTGGTCTTTGATATTGCGCCGACGTTTAGGCTCGTCCCAGGAGGACACATTTAAATTGTAAATACAATATACGTGACAAGCAAGCTCGCAAGCTATGCGATGCGCGGTAAGTAGCTAACGAGGTCTAACCTTGGTGCTGCGGGTGGGCCGCCAGCATCGCACCAGTTCAACGCTCAGTGCCGGCCCGCCGCAGCGCGCGACGATTGCCCTCCACGCCGAGCCATCGCCGAGTTGCGCAGTGTGCGCAATGCGCTCGCGCGCCGCGGCGTGCGCATGAAGGACGTCCTGGAGCCCGGAGAGAGCCTGCGCGAGTTGGCGCACAAAGGGAAGTAAGGGAAGTAAGGGAAGCAAGCGGGAGCGGGTCTGAGGACATTCGTGGTCTTGAGTAGCTGGCGCTCAGGCACGCGGGAAGGTCGGGCCGCTCGGAATGCAACGGCGCTCGCCTGACGACTGTTGCGGAACCGGGCATTGCGCACGCGATCCACATGTAATAACATTGTTACTATTTAGTAGAGGCCATGACTATGCGGACGAGGGTGCGGAAGATTGGCAATTCCCGCGGCGTGCTGATTCCCGCCGCGCTGCTGGCTGCGTGCCGGATCGAGGATGAGATCGAGCTCCATATTGAAGCCGGGCGGCTGGTGATGGAACCCGTGCGCGCGCCGCGTGCCGGCTGGTTCGACAATTCTGCCGCGAGCAAGGACACTGCCGCCGCCTGGCCCGATGTGCTCGCGGGCGACGATCAAGGGTGGGAGTGGTAAGGAGTGGGCGCGCCAAGGCGCGGTGAGGTTTACTGGGTCAATCTCGACCCGACCATCGGCACGGAAATCAAGAAGACGCGCCCGGCGCTGGTGGTTTCTCCCGACGACATGAACGACGCCTTGCCGCGCGTCATCGTCGCCCCGATCACCAGCAAGGGCCAGCCCCTGGGCTGCCGACCGGAGATCCGCCTCAAGGGCAAACGGGGGCGCGTGCTGCTCGACCAGATTCGCAGCGTCGACAAGCTTCGCCTGACCCGGAAGATCGGCAAGCTGGATATGGCCTTGTGGCATCCGGTGCTGCTGGAAATGCTGGCCTGATCGGGAGGGCCGGCTGGCTATAAACCCGGCGCCGGGACGTCCGCGGCCTTGAAGGGCGTGTGCTCCTGCAGCTCGTTCACGTAGCGGTGGATGCGCGCCGACTCGCTGGAGAGGAAGGTCTCCACGGCCTGCGCGAAGGCCGGGTTCGCGAGCCAGTGCGCCGAGTGCGTCTCCACGGGCATGAGGCCGCGAAACAGCTTGTGCTCGCCCTGCGCGCCGCCCTCGAAGGCGGCAAGGCCGCTTTCGATCGCATGTTCGGTGGGCTGGTCGTAGCAGCACTCGAAATGCAGCAGCGGGACATGTTCCAGCGCCCCCCAGTAGCGGCCGTAGAGGCGCCCTCCGCCCTGCAGCAGCAGGGAGGCGGCGATCGGCCTGCCCGCGCGCTCGCGCAGCCCGTATCGAGCATTGCCGAGAGAAATTCGTGGCGCATGAACGGCCCCTCGCCCGCGAGTGCATTCCACCGGGCGGGGTCGATCGCGCTCAGGCTGTCGAGCACGCGCAGGGATTCTTGAGCAGGCATGCGGGGATTATTCAGGATCGGCGAGGCAGATAGCAAACGGAAAAGCACCGGCGAGTCGTCAAGCTAGAATCGCGGCGATCGCAATGTTTGGACGGTTCGGCTCGCAGATGCCGCCACCCCCTCGGGAGAACAGAAATCCTAGCGTTTTCCAGACCAGCATCATGAGCGGGAAGATTCCGTTCGGGCAGGCAGTTCTGTCGGGTCGCGAACTTGAATACATCCGGGAAGCGATCGCCCAGGGTCAGTTGTCCGGGGACGGGGCATTCACCAAGAAATGCCAGGACTGGCTGGTGCAGACGCTGGGCTGCCGGCATGCCTTGCTGACGCATTCCTGCACCGCGGCGCTGGAACTCGCGGCCATCGTCGCGGGCGTCCAGGAAGGCGACGAAGTGATCATGCCGTCCTTCACCTTCGTCTCGACGGCGAACGCCTTCGTGCTGCGCGGCGCCGTTCCGGTGTTCGTCGACATCCATCCCGATACCCTGAACATCGACGAATCGCTGATCGAGGCGGCGCTGTCCCCCCGGACCCGGGCCATCGCGCCGGTGCACTATGCCGGGGTGTCCTGCGACATGGATAGGATCTGCGAAGTGGCCGCGCGCAACGGGGCCGTGGTGATCGAGGATGCGGCGCAGGGCCTCATGGCCACGTACAAGAAATCGAACGTGGGCACCATCGGCAATCTGGGCTGTTTCTCGTTTCACGAGACCAAGAACGTGATCTGCGGGGAAGGCGGGGCCCTGGTGTTCCGCGACCAGGATTACGTGGAGCGCGCCGAGATCGTGCGCGAGAAGGGCACCAACCGGAAGGCATTCTTTCGCGGCCTGGTGGACAAGTACTCCTGGGTCGACATCGGCTCGTCCTACCTGCCCGGGGAACTCACCGCGGCGTTTCTGTACGGGCAGCTCGAGAATGCCGGCGCGATCAACGCGCGGCGCCTTGATTTGTGCAGGAAGTATCGCGCGCAGCTGCAGGATCTGGAGGACGCGGGTTTCTTCTCACTGCCGCGCCCGCATGCGGACTGCAACGATACGGGCCATATCTTCTACCTGCTGACCCGCTCCCCGGATGAGCGTGAAAGCCTGCGCCAGTTCCTGCTCGCCGACGATATCCACGCCGTGTCGCACTACGTGCCCTTGCATTCCTCGCCGGGGGGCAGGCGATTCGCAAGGACGGTCGGTTCCATGGCGCACACGGACCGTGTGGCGGACACGATACTTCGCCTGCCGCTCTTCCTCACCCTGACCGATCCCCAGATCGAGCGTGTTTCGCGCAGGATCCGGGATTTCTACCTGCGATGACGAAAAGGGTGGCGATCGTTCAGTCGAACTACATTCCCTGGAAAGGGTATTTCGACCTCATCGCCCATGTCGACGAGTTCGTGCTCTACGATGACGTGCAATACACGCGGCGCGACTGGCGCAACCGGAACCGCATCAAGACCCCGGAGGGCACGCGCTGGCTTACGGTGCCGGTGCGCGTGAAGGGCCGATACGATCAGTCGATCCGCGAGACCGAAATCGACGGCGCGGACTGGGCGCAGGTGCACTGGCGGACCCTGCATCAGTGCTACGGCCGGGCGGAGCACTTCCGGTCGGTGGCAGAGAAGCTCGAGCCGCTGTTTCTCGAGGCGACATACTCGCATCTCTCCATGCTCAATCGTTCCCTGATCGAATGGGCGTGCGGCTATCTCGGCATCAGGACGCGTATTTCGAGCTCCTCCGACTACAGACTGGAAGCGGCGCGCACCGAGCGCCTGGCCGGGATCTGCGAGCAGACGGGGGCGAGCGAGTATGTTTCGGGTCCGTCCGCGCGCGATTACCTGGATGAAGCGGTGTTCAGGCGCCGCGGCATCGCGGTCGCCTGGTTCGACTACGCCGGCTACGCGGTCTACCCGCAGCTCTGGGGGGAATTCGAGCACGGCGTGACGGTGCTGGATCTGCTGTTCAACTGCGGCGAGCGCGCGCCGCAGTACATGAGGTATGTGCGGCAATGACGCCAAGGCCCCCAAGGCCCCCAAGGCCCCGTACCCTGCTGGGTGACGTCGCGGCCTATTATTCGGAGCGGCTCGGGGAGTTCGGCGCCACGCCGCGCGGCGTGGACTGGAACGGGGCCGGCAGCCAGGCGCTTCGCTTTCGCGAACTCACGCGCGTCATCGGGCCGCAGCGGCCGTTTTCGGTAAACGATCTCGGCTGCGGCTACGGCGCGCTGGCGGACTACCTGGAAAGCCGATTTCCGGATGGATGCCGCTATTCCGGGTGCGATGTCTCGCCAGAGATGGTCAGGGAGGCCATGCGCCTGCACAGCGCCGGTTCCAGCGCAGGCTTTTGCGTGGGCGCGATTCCGCCCGAGGCTGCCGACTACGGGATCGCGAGCGGGATATTCAACGTGCGCCTGCAGCATGGCGACGCGGCATGGGCAAAACACCTGGAGGCGACGCTGGATGTGCTGAACGACACGAGCCGCAGGGGCTTCGCGTTCAACTGCCTGACCAGCTATTCCGATCGCGAGCGCATGCGCGACTACCTGTACTACGCCGACCCGTGCCGCCTGTTCGACCTCTGCAAGCGCCGCTACTCGCGCAATGTCGCGCTGCTGCACGATTACGGCCTGTACGAATTCACCATCCTCGTGAGAAAAATCCCATGAAAGACCTGGTGATCTTCGGAACCGGGGATATCGCGGACCTCGCGAATTTCTACTTCACCTCCGACAGCGAACGAAATGTCGCGGCCTTCACGGTGGATCCGGAATTCCTCGATGCCCCGGAATTCAAGGGCCTGCCCGTGGTCCCGTTCCAGGAAGTCGCGAAGCGCTATCCGCCGGCAAGCCACGACCTGTTCGTGGCGGTGAGCTATGCGAAGCTGAACCGGGTCCGCAAGGAGAAATTTCTGGCCGCGAAGCGCATGGGCTATGCACTGGCGAGCTACGTGAGCTCGAAGGCCGCGATGCTGACGCAGAACCCCGTGGGCGAGAACTGCCTGATCCTGGAGGACAACACGGTTCAGCCGTTCGCGCGGATCGGGAACAACGTGACGCTGTGGAGCGGGAACCACATCGGCCACCACTCCAGGATCGGCGATCACAGCTTCATCGCTTCGCATGTCGTGGTCTCGGGCGGCGTGGTGATCGGCGAGGAATGCTTCATCGGGGTGAACGCGACGCTCAGGGACCACATTACGATCGGGGACCGCTGCGTCATCGGCGCGGGAGCGCTCATCCTGGATAACGCGGAAGCCGAAGGGGTGTACGTGGGGTCCGCGACCGAGCGCTCGCGCGTGCCGAGCAGCAGACTCAGGAAGATCTGAGCCGGATATGAGATGGAGAAAGCTTGGCCGTGTCTTTTGCCCGGCCGGGGATGTCGAGTGGATGCGCAGCCATGCCGCGAATCCGGTGGCCGATCCGCTAGACGAGCGCATCGTGCGCATCTTCTTCAGCCCGCGCGACGCGAAGAACCGCTCCAGCATCGCCTGGCTGGAGCTCGACATGCGCGAGCCGACGCGGGTCGTGCGTGTCTGCGAGGACCCGGTACTGCGCCCCGGCGAACCGGGGGCTTTCGACGACAGCGGATGCTCCGTCGGCTGCGTCATACGCAACGGCAGCGAGCGGCTGCTGTACTACCTGGGCTGGAATCTGGGCGTCACGGTCCCCTGGCGCAACGCGATAGGCCTGGCTGTATCTGTCGACGGCGGCGAGCGTTTCGTCCGGACTTCGCTTGCCCCGATCGTCGATCGCTCGGCGGTCGATCCCTACACGCTTTCCTACCCCTGGGTGATCCGCGAGGGCAGGCGCGAAGGTGCTGCCTGGCACATGTGGTACGGATCGCACCTGCGCTGGGGCGGTTCGCTGTCGGACATGGACCACCGCATCAAGCATGCAGGCTCTGCCGACGGACGCACCTGGTCGCGGGACGGGCGCGTGGTCATCGAGCCCGCGGGCGCGGACGAATACGCCTTCGCGCGGCCCTGCGTGGTACGCGATGGCAGCACTTACCGGATGTGGTATTCGTTTCGCGGCACGGCCTACCGCATCGGCTATGCCGAGTCCCAGGACGGGCTCGCGTGGCGGCGCCTGGACGATCAGGCGGGCATCGCCCCGTCCCCGGGTGAGTGGGATGGCGATGAACTAAGCTACCCGAGTGTGTTCGATCACAACGGGCAGCGCTACCTGCTGTACTGCGGCGATGGCTACGGCAGGTCGGGGTTCGGCATCGCGGTGCTGGATTGATCGCCGGGAGAAATCGTGACACAGCAATCCCCGCAATCCCCACCATCCCCCATTCCGCGCTACGGCGTGCACAGCCAGGCAGCGGCCGCAGGCGCGCCGGAGGAAGCGGCCGAGTCCCTGCGCCTGGTGGGCTACGCCGTGCTGGATTCGGGAGTCAGGGGCAGGGCTCTCGATATGCTGCGCAGCCGCTTCGACCAGGTCAGGGAGCGCGTGGCGCGCGAATTCGGCCTCGAGCGGCTGCGTGAAATCGATGAGCAGCATACGCTGCGCTGCCTGCTCTCGTATGACCCGGCATTCCTGGAACTGGCGTGCAATCCACCGGTACTCGCGGTATGCCGGAACCTGATCGGCCCCGGGTTCGTGCTCAACCAGCAGAACGGTGTCGTCAACCCCGGGCAGGGGGAAAAGTACAGCCAGGGCGCCTATCACCGGGACCTGCCCTACCAGCACTTCGTCAGTTCCCGCCCGCTCGGCATCAATGCGCTGTTCTGCCTCGATGACTTCACCGAGGAGAACGGCGCGACCCTCGTCATACCCGCATCGCACAAGCTCGAAAACCTGCCGCCCGACGCCGTCATCCGCGCCACCGAGCAGCGGATCGTTGCGCCGGCCGGATCGTTCCTGCTGCTCGATGCGATGACCTACCACCGGGGCAGTGCCAATCTGACGGCGCTCGCGCGGCGCGCCGTCAACCATGTCTACAGCATCGGCCTCGTGCGCCAGCAGATCGATCTGCCGGCCTGCCTCGGAGAAGACTTTTCGGCGGATCCGGAAGTCCGCCGGCTGCTCGGCTACGACTATCCTTCCTCCGGGAGCGTGGCGGAGTATTACGCCGCCAGGCGGGCCAAACTCAGGAAATAGCGGGCGATTGCGCCCGGCCTGTCGAGCATGCCGGGCGCGCCGGGCGAGTTGTAAAGCTACTCAAGCTACAATCGCAACGTTCGGCTCGGAGAGGCCGGGATCCCCTCAGGAGAAGTGTATGAAAAAAATCGAAGCCATCGTCAAACCCTTCAAGCTGGATGAAGTCCGCGAAGCCCTCTCCGAACTGGGCGTCACCGGCCTGACCGTCACAGAGGTGAAAGGTTTCGGCCGCCAGAAGGGGCACACCGAGCTCTACCGCGGCGCCGAGTACGTCGTCGACTTCCTGCCGAAAGTGAAAATCGAAGTCGTCGTGCCGGACGGGCAGGTCGAGGGCGCGATCGATGCCATCGTGAAGTCGGCAAGGACCGGGAAGATCGGGGACGGGAAGATTTTTGTCACGACGGTGGAGCATGTGGTGCGGATTCGGACGGGGGAGACGAACGAGGCGGCGGTTTAGGTCGGTGTGCTCTTGTCAGGAATGAACGCTCGCGGCCACACCTATGTTTGCAAGTAGCTCCTTAGGAATTTCATTCGCAATGTGATTCATTGCGTGCAAGAGTTCCACCGAGCAACTGAGCATCATTGAATTTGAAAAAGGCTTCAGAAAGAAACCGGTTGAACTCGAAATCGCGTATCCCGCACCTCGGAGGTCTTTTTCGAGACCCCGATACGAATACACACGTTGATGACCAACAACTCGGTCGCGATCGCTAAGCGAGTCGAGTTGAGGTTGAAGGTTCATATTGACTGCCAGACGCCGATGAATAGATTCGCAATTCGGAACAACAACAACGATTTTCCCTTGGTCTACTAACCAATTCTTCATCCGAATCAGTAAACCCACTGGGTCGTCAACGTGCTCAAGCACGTGAGAGGCTACGATTGCATCGAACTTTTCGCCAGTCGGCGAAAATGTCTCGAACATTGAATTGCAGCACTCAACTTGGCCACCCATTTCCGCGCCAACTAAGTTCGATAGGAATTTCGATCCTTCCAAGACCGTGACAGCTTTCCCGCCCTCGACTAAGGCACGCGTGATAATGCCGTCTCCGTACCCCATCTCAAGTACGCGCGTTGCACCTAGTAGTTCATTGAGTATCCATTTTGCCGAGTACTGCTGGCAGATATCCTCAATGTGCTTATCAGGGACCGAAGAACTGGCGTGATACGTCTCCCCAATTCGATCTAAGTCAGATGTCTTCAATTTAGCCTCCCTCCAAAATCAACCGCAATCTTCAATCCCTGGACAATCTGATCGTTCATCGATCCCGCTCCAAACCCGGCGGACGGTCCGATTAGCTGCACTTCTGGCAGTGACTCCAATATCCTCCGTCGCTGCTCTCCGACAATCGCCCTATTGTCCTTAGTCGGGAGTACCAAAGCCTCCTTGAAGTATCTGATGGACCAACTTATGCCAGGGTCGTCTTCCTCCAACAGGCCAATCCTCTGAAGGTCTATCGCTATTTCCCGCCATTGATGCTCCGGCTCAAGGATTCCCGCTCTCTCGAAGTAACGGGCATCGAATTCGATAACCAATCTATCTTTTGAAGGGGTTGCCCCGGCGCAGACGTCTTGATTCGTAATTCTGTACACACAGGTGGAGTCCAAAACAAAGATAGAGCTGATGCGTCTAGAGATCCTTGAAGCTGGGACCAGAAGGAAGCAAATGCCTACGCCAGCCGACTGGTACTTTGCTCTCTTGGACTCAACTTCAAGCGCTTGACACAAACTGTTTAGGTCGGAACTCCAGACAAGTTCCTTTGCGCGAATCTTCTCGCCAGTCTCTAAAGCGATTTCGTAGTGCGAAGTTCTGCGGATTCGCGTCGGCGTCCCGTGCACTATTTGCACTCGGGGGTGAATAGAAACCTCGAAATATACGGCGCTAGTAATTGCGGCGGCCGAGGCGTGCGACGGATAGTGAAACCTCGTTACAGGCAGGCGTTGGGGGGCGTCGGTGAATTGAGACAGGAGAGTTTCAGGGTAATAGAGTGGCAGCCAAGCGCCCCGGTGAAAGCGCCCCAGGATCTCCCTAGTAGGCACCCCTAAGGCTCTCGTGCAGAACGGTTCGATAAAAAGATCATGGAACGACCGCCCGTGGTTTGCAACGGAAGCTGCCTCTAAATCCAACTCGTCAAAATATCCGGAATGACTCTTTTCGCTCGCATGTACGGATGCATCGATGTGACCAACAATTAACTTGAGTTCAGCTTCCATCTGTGCCTGGGTGCCTGGCGCAAGATCGCGTAAAGCGTCTACTCGATTACTAATAAAGATATCAGGGCGCAATCTTCCCTGCATATACATCATCAAATCAGGCACGGGCGCCATGTCGATTCGCGAGGTGACATAGTCCCGAACTTGATTTACGAACCGGCCGCAGTCGTTGCGAATATTGGAGTTATATGAAGCCAAGGATGCCTCTTCGGCAGAATTAAACGAGCCGAATTCGTAGAGAGTCATGCCAAGATCGAATTGCGTATCAAGTATTTCCAGGCTACGGAAATGGCCACCCCAGATCGTACTCTGATTGAGCAAAACGACATCAATCCCGGCATCACCTAGGGATTGAGCGGCAACCAAAGCGGATAATCCGTTGCCTATTACGACTACAAGTTGAGGCAATGCTAGAGAACCTTCCGCGCGTTAACATAGATTTCGGAGCCTAACGAGGGGGTGTACTCGTCCATTGCGTATAGGGCCTCTAACATTTGATCGGTAAGAAGGCCTATCTCCTGCAAGGTGGCCATCTGTTCATGTGTGAACGGCTTCAGAAAGAACGTGCCAGATTCCTCAACCTCGAACCCACTACTCTTCAGAAGTTCGGTAAGGGATGCCAAGTCAAAGCAGCGAACCTGTTGCATCTTTTGCTGAGTCGATGATGATTCATGAGCGTCTTGCATAAGCCCCATCTTTACGCCGATAAGTCTATGTAGAGAATAGGCGTTGGGCACCACGATATGAACAATAGTGTGTTCACCACACAAGGCGCCAGTTGCCCCTAGAAACGACTGTGGATCTTCTACTTCATGAAGAAGACTACTGAGCACGATGGAATCAAATTTGCGACCGGCTAGACCATGGTACGTGTCCTCGAGTCTCCCAAAGTGAACCTTGATTCTGTCGTCTCCCTTGCTCAGTTCCGCGGCTCTCTCATGGAAGAGCCGAGTCGGTTCAACGATGTCATATTCTTCGAATTCCGTGTATTCAAGAAATAGGGGTGCTAAACCGCAACCGATCTCAAGCACATTGTGCGGCACGTCACGCTTTAGAAACTCCAAGAGCTTTCTTTTTCGATACTTGGTCTGCGTACCTTCAAATCGAAGATTTTGATAGTCCAACTCATACTGCTTCAGATCCCTCATGCTGCCGCTGCCTTGGTGAAGGTGATTTTGAGCGACTCTCTACCTCCTAGGCTTCGCTTGAATCTCATCAATCCTCTATTCGGCACCCCATGAAGAGTAGATGTTCCGAGATCAAGCAATCTTAGCTTTGCGTCCCGACAGAATTCGTAAAGGAATGATGCGAGCATTACGACAGGTGAGTAGGACTGGAGACCGTCTATTTCCCCCCAGTAGAACACATACAAAACGTCCAGCCGCACCTTGATGCATATGGCGCTAGCTACGATCGAGTCATCCCTATGGACTCCGAAGAACTTGAGATGATCGGGAAAGCAATTGACCATTTCCATGACGCCCTCAAGCGTCATGGAAATTGGAACACCCCGCCTCTTGCGGTTGGCCGCAATTACGTCATAGGCCACGCTATACGCATCTCGGCCAAGTACGGCGCAATGAAATCCCTCGCGAACGCATTTGCGCAAACGCTTAACGTTGCCGTACTCCATTTTTTCTGCAAGGGTCTCGGTATCGATACCAATATCCTGATTGAGGTCGTTAGCCAATATCGAATAGCCGCGCCTTAGGAGAACATTAAATACCTGTGAGAATAGCGATTGATCATGGCTTGCTGGGGCAATGACAATTTCTATGCCGCATGGGCTCCCTTCAGTCAGAATTCTTTCAATGCACGCAAGGAAAGATTCAATTATTTCAATCGGGAGACTACCTAACGTACTTATTCCGCCGAAAGTTCCCCGCGCGGGGCTTCTGAAGTAATCTTTCGCCGTTTCAGTGAAATGTATGGTTGCAAGAACTTGATTCTTACGGACGTTGTAAAGTTGAAAATAGTAGCTTCTCCCCTGCGAATGCAGGGCAAAGAATTTAGGCGAGTTGAAAATGTGGTGTTCATCGTCAGGCAGAAATGAGTTAACAGCAACAGACAATGTATCGTCAATTTGAACGCGAGCTTGCGGGGTATTTGGAAGTGTGATCATTCTTGACGCCGGGTAGTTAGGCCGTCTGTGTCGGTGCGCTACATTCGCCTGCTGATAAAGATGCAGCATGATAATGCATGCGCCAAGGGGGCGGGCGCGGAGGTCCGACTTTTGATTGGAGTGTGATGTGATACCGCTACTTAATTTGGCCTCATTGCATCATGATTTGAGCGATGAGTTAGAGGGCGCGTTTCGACGGGTGATGCTGTCTGGTTCGTATATTCTCGGCGCAGAACTGGAGTGCTTTGAGAGCGAGTTTGCGCGGTATTGTGAATCTGACAACTGCATCGGAGTGGCGAGTGGGTTGGACGCCCTGCAGCTTATATTGAGGGGATATGACATCGGTGACGGAGACGAGGTCATAGTGCCGGCCAATACCTTTATAGCGACTTGGCTCGCGGTATCGCTTACGGGAGCTCGCCCTGTGCCCATCGAGCCGTTGGAGGAAACATTCAATATCGATCCGGACAGGATTGAGGCAGCCATTAACTCAAGGACCAAGGCAATCATAGTTGTACATTTGTATGGTCAACCTGCTGATATGGATCCAATATGTCGTATCGCAGAAAGGCACAAGATAAAGGTTATTGAGGATGCTGCTCAGGCCCATGGCGCACTTTACAAAGGTCGGAAAACGGGATCCCTTGCGGATGCTGCTGCATTCAGCTTCTATCCCGGTAAAAATCTAGGGGCACTGGGGGACGCGGGGGCTGTTACGACATCTGATTCCAAGCTTGCCGGATCAGTGAGACGTTTAAGGAACTACGGGTCGACAGTGAAGTACTCTCACGAAGAGAAGGGGCTCAATAGCAGACTGGACGAATTGCAGGCAGCTTTCTTAAGGGTAAAGCTTGGTCAGCTTGACTCCTGGAACGCGCGACGCAGGAAAATCGCCGAAATTTACGCGGACTTATTAGGCTCAAAGGGTATTCCTTTCCCAATTGTTGCCCAGGGGATGGAGCCGGTTTGGCATCTGTATGTCTTGCGGTGCAAGCGAAGGGAGAAAATGATACATGGGCTGCGGGCCCAGGGCGTCGAAACTGGGGTCCACTATCCCAAGCCACCCCACCTTCAAGGTGCCTACAGGAGCGACAAGCATCTGTTTCCCAGACTTCCAATTACTGAGGCCTTGCACCGCGAAGTGATCAGTATTCCTATGTGTCCTAAAATGACCGACGAGCAAGTTGAGCGCGTGGTGCAGGCGCTTGATCGACACCGGGAGAATATTTCTGTTATCTAGCCACATTCGCCAGATTCTTGAGGCGCTGAGAATTATGAGTAAGCTTTTTGCATGACGCAGCAACCCCTTGTTACGACGTTCCTATTGTCGTACAACCATGCTCAATATCTCCCATTTACCATTGACTCGCTTCTAAGTCAGACCTACGGTAACTGGGAGTTGCTGGTCATAGACGATGCGTCCGTCGACGACAGTTGGAATATTATTGAGACATACGCTTCCAAATTCCAAGATCGTGTTCGCGCGTACCGGATGGATCGGAACGTGGGGCAAGCTGCGGTGGCCTCCAAGGGAGTGGAACTTGCCCGCGGTGATTTCATGATGTTTAGCGCATCTGATGACGTCTCGAAACCTCAACGGATGGAATTGAGCCTTCGGGCGCTTCTGGAAAGACGCAACATTGCTGCGATATTCGGCAAGGTAGATTGCATCGATGCCGCGGGGAATCAAGTGCTTGGCGCCCCGTTGGAAGCGCTATTCAATAGGCCAATAGAGAACTTTAGATGGGACCTGCTGCGCGGCAATTTTTTATGCGCTAGCTCCTGCATGGCGCGTAGAAACATTCTGCGCGAATTAAACGGTTTCAATCCAGCGTTGCGCCACATCGAAGACTATGATCTTTGGCTAAGAATTCTGGAAAAGCATGAGATTGGCCGACTCGATTCTATTTTGGTTAGCTATCGAATCCATGGGGCTAATCTGAGCCTTCAAAGAGCGCCGGATCGGAAGAACACCTTCGAAACTATTTGTGCCATTGCCCGCGCCAGTCGAAGTTGGCCACTCGACAAGCTCTTCAGCTTCCACTCCAATCCTGATTCGCCGGAGAGACGAAAGGAAGAGGCTGTTGCGCTATGTGTGTTGGCGGAGAACTTGGTAAAGCTAGATCATGACTGCTTTGGAATGCCGATGATCGGTACGTCGGAAGCCTATGCTATGCTGATTAGTGCGGTACAAAAGGATCACCAATGTGAGCGTGCATGGGGGTTGCTCAGCAGCACCTACGAGAGACTTCAGCAAGCACTTTTTCGGAAGTGACTTCTTGGTGAGCTTGGGACATGACAAGGTATCTGTGGGATAAGGGACTTTGAGATCCGACGCCGATTCCTGCAGAATTCTCGATTTACCGAAGATTGAGAATCCGGCCGGTAGCCTTACCTTTATCGAAGGAAAGGTGCATATCCCTTTTTCGATAGAACGCGTCTACTACCTATACGACGTACCGGGTGGGTCGAAACGTGGCGGGCATGGACACAAGCATTTGCAGCAGGTAGTAATTGCCATGTCTGGTAGCTTCGATGTTCATGTCGATGATGGTAGGGATGTTCAAGTCTTCCATCTGAATAGATCGTACTATGGACTCTATATTCCGCACCGTCGTTGGCGCGAGATAGATAATTTTTCGTCCGGCGCTGTATGCATGGTGTTGGCCTCCGAGAAATATGATGAGTGCGACTACATTCGCAACTACGAGGAATTTGTTTCCTATGTTTCTAACGTAGATGCGGCGGCTAGAAAGTAGAGGACATCGGCGCCCCTAGCGAGAGGTGGGAAATTAGTCTACGGACCCAGATTGATTTGATTCAGACTAGACCGTGGATCGATGCGCCAGACGCAAGTATCGATGCCTATGTCAATAGTCTCTCAACTCCTGTCTCAGGCCTTGCGCAGGCACTAGCTCAATGGAGATCGGATGGGGTTGTGATATTCAGGGGCGCATTGCCGGGGTCTCTCGTGGACCTTTTTCGCGAAGATTTTGCTTACCTACGTTCGCACAGTAAGAGCTTCGACCTGATAGTCAATGATGATAGCGATTGGGGAGACAAGCCAATTGCTTCGTTTCCACCCGCTCGGCTAGAGGCATTCGGCATTCGCTTTGTACATATACATACCATTTCCAAAGCGGCAATTTTGCTCAGCCTTGCGCCTGCCGTAACTGAGTTTTTGACCCATGTGTTCAGAGCCCCGCCTTGCATTCTTCAGTCGCTAACGTTTTTTCGAGGAAGCCAGCAAGCCGTTCACGCGGACTATCCTTATGTCAACGCCCAGACGAAACTTGGCACGCTGGCAGCGAGCTGGGTAGCGTTGGAGGATGTGAGTCCCGACGCCGGGCCACTCGTTTACTTCCCTAAATCGCATTCCGTCGAAACGATTGGCACTTTCGATTGGGGCAACGGTAGCGCGGTCCACACGCCAGGGGCCAGTTTGTCATCCGCGGACTACTCAAGTTACCTGGGGCAAAGAATCCAAGCCAACGGACTGGAGCCGGTGATGTATTGCCCGAAGAAGGGAGATGTCTTGATATGGCACGGAGCGCTTGCCCATGGTGGCTTGCGGGTTGCGAATCCAAACCTGACAAGGCAAGCCTACGTTACGCACTACACGTCCCTTGAGGCGCGCCCTGCGTGGACTCATTCGAAGGATTGTCAGTCCTTTGTGGCGAATGGCGGATATGTATTCGCGTCAAGTTGGTTACAGGGGGCGGCTAAACTCCCATCTTGGCAGAAGATTGGTTAAGTCCTAGTGAACGGTGGTTCTAGTTGTAGATCGAGATGCCGACATTCTCCATATGTGTTCCAACCGTCAATAGACCCGAAACACTAGCATCCTGTCTACAGACGCTCATCACCCAACCCGGCACTGACTTCGAAATCATCGTCTCCGACGACCAGGGCCCGCCCGCGAACAAAGAAATCGTCGATTCCATAAACCGCCCCGACCTGATCCGCTACATCCGTACGCCGCAGCGCCTCGGCATGCGCGGCAACTACGAATTCTGCGTGGAGCAGAGCCGCGGCGACTATGTGACGATTCTCGGCGACGACGACGGGCTGTGCGTGAATGCTCTCGTAGCCGCCCGCGATGTTCTCGCCCAGGGCAAGCCGGACGTGATGTTCTGGTTCCCTCATCTCTACTGGTGGCCGAACGCGCTTATCCCGCAGAAGCAGTGGATGCTCTACGTCTATGCGAATCCGCACTCGGCCAGGTGGGTCGACAGCCGCGACTACCTGAAGGAGTTCTTCGCCAACGGCGCGAACCCCTGGCTGTTCGAGCGCCTGCCCTCGATCTACAACGGTTTCGTGAGCCGAGGCCTGTTGCAGCGGCTGAAGGACCGCACCGGAAATTACTTCTGCGACGAGGTGCCGGACGTCTACTCGGGCATCGCCAACGCAGTGATGGCGCAGTCGGCGGTTTTCATGGAGCGGGCGCTCACGATCCGCGGCCTGTCCGGAAAAAGCTACGGTGTGGCTTTCAGGAGCAAGAAGGGCGGGGCGGCGCTCAAGGACGATTTCAAGCGCCACATGGCCACGCCGATGTGCGAGCCGGAGTTCCTTGATTCCACGGCGCTGGCGGTGCACATCGCATCCATCAAGCTGCGCGCGATCCGACGCTTCAGCGAGCTCTCCGCGATCAAGATAAGCATCCCCGATGTCATAAAGGGAATACTTACCGAATTGAACGAGGACGAGGATCGCTACGATGACCTGATCGCCGATGCGCGGGCGCTGGGCGAGCGCTACGGGCTGGACGGATCGCAGTTCAGCGTTCCGGCAAAGGCTGCCGGAACGAAGCACAAGCACGTCGGCGTCACCGTGGGAGAGAGCGGGCGCGCGGTGCTGGCCGTCGACGGCCAGCCCCTGAATGTCAGGGATATCTACCAGGCCTCTTTGTTCGTGCGCTCGGTGCTTGGCTAGCGCGCGGGCGCCGATAGCCGTTCAGGCCGGCACTGTCTCAGCTAGGCACCGTTCGAGAGAAGGCAGCCACTCGGCCGGCGTCCGCCCAAACGCCTTCTCAAGCTTCCCCAGATCAAACACCGAATTCCTCGGCCGGCGCGTCTTCGTCGGATAGTCCCGGTACGAGATCGGCACGAAGCGCGCCTTCACCGGCATTCCATTTTTCGCCGCGATCTCCGCGATCGCCTTTGCATAGTTGAACCACGTGGTGCTCCCCGACGCCGCGGCGTTGTAGAGGCCGGCCTGTTCCGGCCGCAGGTGCGCGAGCGCTTGCCTTGTGAGGCTCGCCAACTCCCGACTCCAGGTCGGCGCCCCGAACTGGTCGTCCACCACCCGCAGTTCCTCATCGCTTTCCAGGCGCTTGAGCATGGTCAGGAAGAAATTCTTTCCCCGGCCGGCATAGACCCAGCTGGTGCGAAAAATCAGGTGCCGGGGATTGGCGGCCTGGACGGCGCGCTCTCCCGCGAGCTTGGATTTCCCGTAGACGTTCAGCGGATTCGGGGTGTCGGTCTCGGTATACGCGCCTTGCTTCTCGCCGTCGAACACGTAGTCGGTGGAGTAGTGGACGATGAGGGCGCCGAGTTTCGCCGCTTCCGCGGCCATGATGCCGGGCGCCACCGCGTTGACTGCATGGGCGAGCTGCTCTTCCTCTTCCGCCTTGTCGACGTTGGTGTAGGCCGCCGCGTTGACGATGACATCGGGTCGAATCTCACGGATCCTGGCGACGAGCTCGTCCGTGCGGGTCAGATCGAGCTGCGCGCGATCGAAGGCTTCCACCGTGCCGAGCGAGGCGAGCGCGCGCTCCAGCTCCCAGCCCAGCATGCCGTTCCCGCCGGTCAGCAGGATCTTCACGCGAAGACTTCCGCGTCGCGCAGCAGGGCCCCCTTGCTGTCCTTCTCCGCGAGCACGGGCTCGCCCGCGAGCGGCCACGCAATCCCGAGCGCCGGGTCGTTCCACAGGATGGTGCGCTCGGCGCTGGCGGCGTAGAAATCCGTGGTCTTGTAGAAGAATTCCGCATAATCGGACACCACGTAGAAGCCGTGGCCGAAGCCGGGCGGGATCCAGAGCTGCTGCTGCGATTGCGCGCTTAGCGTCATGCCCACCCATGTTCCGAAAGTCTTCGAGCTGCGCCGCAGGTCCACGGCGACGTCGTAGACCTCGCCTGCGAGCACGCGAACGAGTTTCCCCTGCGGCTGCGTGATCTGGTAATGCAGGCCGCGCAGCACGCCCCTGCCCGAGCGCGACTGGTTGTCCTGCACGAACTCCGGATCCAGGCCGGTCGCCTCCTTGAAGGTCCTCCGGTTGTAGGACTCGAAAAAATACCCGCGCGCGTCCCCGAACACCCGCGGCTCGAGGACCAGCACTTCCGGTATTTCGGTGCGGATGACCTGCATCTAGAAAATCCGTTCCGAGAGCACCCGCAGCAGGTACTCCCCGTAGCCGCTCTTCGCGAGCGGCCGCGCGAGGCGCTCGAGCTGGGCCGCGTCGATGAAGCCCTGGCTGAACGCGACCTCCTCCGGGCAGGCGATCTTCAGGCCCTGGCGCCGCTCGATGGTCTCGATGAACTGCGAGGCCTCCAGCAGGGACTCGTGCGTGCCCGTGTCGAGCCACGCGAATCCGCGCCCCATGGGCACCACGTTCAGCTCGCCGCGCGAGAGATAGATGCGGTTCACGTCCGTGATCTCCAGCTCGCCGCGCGCAGAGGGCGCAAGCGAGCCGGCGATCTCGACCACGCGGTTGTCGTAGAAATAAAGCCCCACCACGGCATAGCGGGATTTCGGCTGCGCGGGCTTCTCCTCCAGGCTCACCGCGCGCCCCGAGGCGTCGAACTCCACCACGCCGTAGCGCTCGGGATCGGTGACCGGGTAGGCGAACACCGTCGCGCCGCTCTTGAGGTCAGCGCCCTGCGCGAGCAGGGCGGTCAGCTCGTGCCCGTAGAAAATGTTGTCGCCGAGCACGAGCGCGACCGGATCCCGGCCGATGAAAGAGCGCCCGATCACGAAGGCCTGCGCGAGGCCGTCCGGCGAGGGCTGCACCGCGTAGCGGATGGAGAGCCCCCACTGCGCGCCGTCGCCGAGCAGTTGCTCGAAGCGGCCCGTGTCCTGCGGCGTGGAAATCAGCAGGATCTCGCGGATGCCCGCGAGCATGAGCGTGCTCAAGGGGTAGTACACCATGGGCTTGTCGTACACGGGCAGCAGCTGCTTCGACACCACCTGGGTCACCGGATGCAGGCGCGTGCCCGAGCCGCCGGCGAGGATGATGCCCTTCATGGGCATGGTTTTGCCGCCGCGCCGCGCGCGGCGTAGTTCTGCCCGACCCAGCCGCGGTAGGCGCCGCTCACCACGTCCTCGACCCAGGCGTCGTTCGCGAGATACCAGCGCAGGGTCTTCTCCAGGCCGGACTCGAAGGATTCCGCGGGCTGCCAGCCGAGCTCATTGCGTATCTTTGCGGCATCGATCGCGTAGCGGCGATCGTGCCCGGGCCGATCGTGCACGAAGCGGATCAGGTCCGCGTAGCTGCCGCCCTTGCTTTCGTTGCTTTCGTTGCCTTCGTTGCGCGGCCGCAGGCGGTCGAGCCCGGCGCAAAGCTGCCGCACGAGGTCGATGTTCGCGATCTCGTTCTCGCCGCCGATGCAGTAGGTCTCCCCGGGCCGGCCCCTCGCCAGCACGGCGCGCAGCGCGCTGCAGTGGTCCTCCACGTACAGCCAGTCGCGGATATTGCGCCCGTCCCCGTACACCGGAAGGGCCTCGCCGGAGAGCCCGCGGTGGATCATGAGCGGAATGAGCTTCTCGGGAAACTGGAACGGCCCGTAGTTGTTGGAACAGTTCGTCGTGATCACAGGCAGGCCGTGGGTCTGGCAGAAGGCGCGTGCGAAATGATCCGCGGCGGCCTTGGAGGCGCTGTAGGGGCTGTTCGGCCGCTGCGCGGAGCGCTCGGTGAAGGGCGCGTCACCCGGCTCGAGCGATCCGTAGACCTCGTCGGTGGAAACGTTCACGAAGCGAAACGCCGCCTTGCCGGCTGCGGGGAGCGCATTCCAGTAGGCGCAGGCTTCCTCCAGCAGCGAAAACGTGCCCACCACATTGGTCTGCACGAACTCCGCGGCCGAGTGGATCGAGCGGTCGACATGGCTTTCCGCGGCGAAGTGCACCACCGCGCGCGGCCTGTGCTCGGCGAACAGCCGCCCGAGCAGCGCGCGGTCGAGAATATCGCCCTGCACGAAAACGTGGCGCCGATCACCCCCATCGTCATCGAGGGAGGCCAGGTTGCGCCGGTTCCCCGCGTAGGTCAGCTTGTCCAGGTTGACGATGGATTCGCCCGTCTCGCGGATCGTGGAGAGCACGAAATTCGCGCCGATGAAACCGGCGCCGCCGGTCACGAGCAGCATGCTGCGCCCCGTCGCCGGTCCTGACAGAGATTCAAACCATCCTCCCGGGGTCGTGTCCTGGGTCGAAAACGCAAAGATAGTAACACATATGTTACTATATGACCGATCATTTGGATTATTATTTGGTTTATTTGTCCCTGGCCCGCTTGGCGACGCCCAGAACCTTGCGCCGCGCCGCCGCCATGGCGCCAGCCGCCGCGCTCGGCGCAGGGCCCTGTACCGCGGGCGGCTTGAGCAGACGCTCCGGGCTGGCCGAGAGCTCCGCATGGTTGGCCCGCAGCCACTCCACCGCATGCAGAAACGGCTCGCCGTTGCCCTGGAACAGCACGCTGTCCGGGTCGGTCTTCTGGATCTGCCGGCTCAGGTCGCCGCGCAACTGATGATCCTCGGCCAGGCGCACCGCGGCGCTGACGTACTCCTCCAGGGTGTGCGCGACCAGCCAGTCCGGCAGTCCGAGCCGCTTGAACAGGCCTTCGTCGATGTGGGTGTGCACTTCGGCGCCGGTCAGGCACACGCCGGGCAGGCCCTGGCGCACCGTGTCGACGATGCCGTTGGTGTTGCCGAACGGAAACGGGTTCACGAACATGTCGCAGCGGTTGATGTTCTCGAGATAGGCGTCGTATTGCAGGTGCGGGTAGAGCACCGCACCGGTCGGCAGGTAGCCGAGGATCAGGTTCTGCAGGTAGACCTTGCCGAGGCCGAACGCGAAGCCCGTGAAGAGGTGGAATTCCACGGGCACCTTGGAGCGCTGCGCGATCTGGCCAAGCGTGCGCAGAAATCCCGGGTTCAGCTTCATGACCGCGGCGGCGACCGCGATTTTCACCACCTCTGGCGCAGTGCGGATCTTGGGCTCGATCCTCGGGCAGTTGGCGGGCGGCCGGTAGGGGATCGCGTCCTTCGGCAGCGCCACGAGTTTTTCCGCGAAGCAGGCGGGGTCGCCGATGTAGTCGTTTTCCACCATCACGTAGTCCACCGCCTGGGAATGCGTGGTCGCGGGATGGCCGAGCGCCACGAGCTGGATCGGCGCGAGGCGCAGGTTCACGAGGAACACGGTCTGCGGGAACATGCCCACGCTCGGGTAGTAGAGGACATCCGGGCGCAAGGTCTGCGCGAGCTTCACCACGGCCTGCAGCTTCTCCAGCAGCCCGATGGTGCGCGGGATCACGTGCACCTCGTCGAACACCTTGCGCGTGATGTCATCCGAGGCCTCTTCCAGCGACACCCCGACGAGGTGGTATTTCGCCTTCAGCGCCTCCATCGACACCGAGTGCGTGCGGTAGATGGAATGGTTGGCGTTGAACCATTCCAGGATGCACATGAGCACGGGCTTCTCGCGTCCGGGCGGCACGGGCCCCGCGACATCCGCGAAGCCGATCGCGAGCAGCTTGATGCGGATCAGCTCGTTGATCGCGCGCTTGATCCGGTGCTTGTCCGGGCGGTCGGCGTAGCTGCAATGCATCCACACGTCGTGCAGGATGCCGATCGGGAAATCATCCAGCGAGAGCTCCTTCAGGCGTTCGGGCAGCCAGCCGAGCAGGTATTCCTTTTTCGCGTGCGCCTGGTCGCTGACGACGATGCGCGCCGAGAGCATGGCGAGGAAGAGCGAGGCGGCGAGGCGCTTGTTCTCGTTCCAGATGGCTTCGGGCTGCAGCGGGATCGCCGAGTCGAGCGAGTAGAGCAGGCAGAGCCGGAAATAGTCGCGGCTGTTGATGGTGATCTCGGCGCGCTGCGCGTAGCCGCGCTGGTTCATGAGGTGGATGATGTGATCGGCATTCCCAAAGGGGCTCGCGCCGAACAGCATCGTCATCCAGCGCTGCAGGTAGATGAGCTGCTGGAATCCCAGGTCGGAGAGCTCGAACGCGGGATCGGAGAACAGCGCGGTCACGGCGGAGGCGATGCGGGTGGCGAAGTGCGCGTCGCGCTGGTCGGCGGAGAACTGGCCCGAGGGCATGGTGCCCATGTCCCCCAGCTGGCCCATGTGGCTGTCCAGGTGGGTGAGCAGCTTCAGCATCTCGCGCGCGGCGGGCTCGCTCTGGCGCGTGTAGGCGAAATGCTCGAGGCGTTCCAGGGAGAATAATTCGTCGTTGTTCATGGAGGTCCGGTTGGCAGAATCTGGGATGCGGCGAGGGCGCCAAGTATGCCCTGAATTCAAGGCGCGACAGGGATAGGGATCAGGCGCCTTCTTTACAAGGATTCCATGACTGGGCTTGTCGCCGCGGATTCACCGCGCTCAGCGCCTTTTCCCGCGCGCGACGAGAAGCACGAGCAATGCGCCGCCGCCGCCGTGCACCGCAGGCGCCTGGCAAAACGCGAGCACCTCTTCCCTGGGCGGCAGCCACCGGCGCAGCTTCGCCTTGAGCACCGGCTCCCTGTTCCTGGAGCCGAGACCCTTGCCGTGCACGATGCGCACGCAGCGCAGGCCGCGCGCGGCGCACTCGCCCAGAAAGGCGCCCACCTCGGCGGCGGCCTCGATGCGGTTCATGCCGTGCAGATCGAGATTCTCCTGAATCACCCAGTCGCCGCGGCGCAGCCGCCTGAGCAACTGGCGCGGCAGCCCCTGCCGGATGTAGACCAGCTCCTCGCCGGTTTCCATCGCATCGTCCGGCGATATATCTTCCGTGATGGATTGCGCGAGGGCCGCGCGCTCGTCCTGGCGCGACTGATGCGGGATCGGAGAGGGCGGCGCGGCCGCGGGCGCACGGCGCCGCGGCCGCGCGATCGGCGCCACATCGCCGAGCGCGGCGCGGAATTCTCTGACTTCGTCGCTGTCCGCGCCCGCCTTCGATTTTTGCGACAGCCCGGTGTCAGGCCGCGAGCGCATCGAGATACTTCTCCGCATCGAGCGCCGCCATGCAGCCGCTGCCCGCGCTGGTTACGGCCTGCCGGTAGACGTGATCCTGCACGTCGCCCGCCGCGAAGACCCCTGCAATGCTGGTGGCCGTCGCATTGCCGTCGCCGCCGCCGCGGGTCTGGATATAGCCGTTCTTCATGTCGAGCTGGCCGGCGAAAATCTGCGTATTGGGAGTATGGCCGATGGCGACAAACAGGCCCTGCACGTCCAGTTTCTTGCTCTCGCCGGTCTTCAGCTTGTGGATGCGTACCGCATTGACGCCGCGCTCATCGCCGAGCACTTCGTCCAGCGTGCCGTCCAGCTCGAGCGCGATCCTGCCCTCGGCGACGCGCTTCATCAGCTTGTCGACCATGATTTTTTCGGCGCGGAACTTGTCTCTGCGGTGCACCAGGGTGACCCGGCGGCAGATGTTGGCGAGGTAGAGCGCTTCCTCCACCGCCGTATTGCCGCCCCCGATTACGGCCACGTCCTGGCTCTTGTAGAAAAATCCGTCGCAGGTGGCGCAGGCGGAGACCCCGCGGCCCATGAATTTCTGTTCCGAGGGCATGCCGAGGTATTTCGCAGAAGCCCCGGTGGCGATGATCAGCGCGTCGCAGGTATAGGTGCCGGAGTCGCCCTCCAGCAGCAAAGGCCGCTGGCCGAGCCGCACCGTGTGGATCTGGTCCATGATGATTTCCGTGTTGAAGCGCTCGGCGTGCTTCTGAAAGCGCTCCATCAGGGCGGGTCCCTGGACGCCGTCCGCGTCGGCGGGCCAGTTGTCGACATCGGTCGTGGTCATCAATTGCCCGCCGAAGGCGAGGCCGGCGATCAACACCGGGTTCAGATTCGCGCGCGCTGCATAGACCGCCGCGCTGTAACCGGCCGGTCCGGAACCGAGAATAATCAGACGAATGTGTCGGGCTGTCATGACAGTGGCGGTGGTTCGATCTATACTCAAAATGTTGAGTTTGGAATTATAGGGGGGAGGCTTGCGCTTCAATTCCTTATCGATAGCAAGAAATTCCCATAAGACATTGATTGAAAATATAATTTCCCGTTTGCGCTGGTACCCCCCAGGTGTGCGCTCGGGAGGGGGGAAAGTTGTGCGCCGTCTAAATAACACTTGCGTGCGGGCTTTTCTCGCCCTTATTTGTTGCGTATCCACAACGGTTTTTGGCCAGACACCGGAACAGGCACAGGCTCCGCAACAAGCGCAGGCGGGTTCCACCCCTGCCGATGACAGCCTCCGGTTCGATATCCGCCGTTTCTCCTTCAGCGGCGCGACGCTGATCTCGCCCGAACGTCTTACCGAGGCGACGCGTCAATTCACGGGTGACAAGCGCCAGTTTTCCGACGTGCAGCGCGCCCTGGAGGTGATCGAGCGCATGTACAGCGAGAGTGGCTACAGCGCGGTTCAGGTCGTCCTGCCGGAGCAGGAACTCGAGAAGGGCGATATCCGTTTCCAGATCACGGAGGCGAAGATCGGACGCGTCATCGTCGAGGGCAACAAGTTTTTCGACGAAGCCAATATCCGCGCCAGCGTGCCTGCGTTGGTTCCAGGAAAATCGCCTAATATCAACGATATAGCGAAAAATCTTAGGCTCGCCAACGACAGCCCGGCGAAGCAGTCGAACGTGCTGCTGCGTAGCGCGCAGGAGGAGGCGACGGTCGATGCGGTGGTACGGGTCGTCGATGAGAAGTTCGAGCGCTACAGCGTTTCGCTCGACAACACCGGGCAGGTCACACCGATCGGCCGCTTTCGCCTCGGCGTGGGATACCAGAATTCGAACCTGCGAAATTCGGACCATATTCTGACCCTCCAGTATGTGGGTGCGCCGCACGACGAAGTGCACACCAACCGGCTTGCGCTGGTTCCGAGCAGCAGAGTGATGGTGCTCGGCCTGGGCTACAAGATACCGCTGTACGCGAGCGGCGATGCGCTGGAATTCACGGCCGGTTATTCGAACGTGGGTTCAGGGACGGTGGCAAACCTGTTCACGATTACGGGCGCCGGCACCGTGCTCGGGGTTCGCTATACGCACAATCTCGATCGCCTCGGCGATTACGAGCACCGTGTGAGCTTCGCGCTGGATGAGCGCGCCTATCACAACAAGGGCGTGCGTCCATTGGCGTCGACCACCCAGATCATTCCGGACGTGACCGTGCATCCGGTCTCGGTGATTTATTCCGGGCAGTTGCGCTCTCAGGACAGCGAAACCGGCGGCACGATCGCCTTTTCGCAGAATATCCGCGGCGGCAACGACGGCGATCTCGGGGCCTTCTGCCTCTCCCGCTCGAGCACCGTCGGCGATCAGTTCGAGTGCGCCAACGGGAGATACGCGATCTGGCGCTGGGGGTTCAACCATAACCGGGCGCTGTCCGGGGATTGGCAGTGGCGCATCGGGATAAACGGGCAGATCACGCGCGACATGCTGATTTCCGGCGAGCAGTACGGGGTCGGCGGGGCCGATTCGGTACGCGGCTTTCTCGAACGCGAAATCACCAACGACCAGGGCTACCGCGGAACCACCGAACTCTATACCCCGGATTTCGGCGGCTACTTCACGGCGGTGGATGGCTTGCGGGTGCGCGCACTCGCGTTTTATGACTGGGCTGGCGTGAAGCGCAACCGTCCGGGTCCCGGCGAGGCGCATGCGGCGCACGTCGGCAGCATGGGCCTCGGCTTGCGCGTCGCCCGAGGCAACAACCTGACGTTGCGCCTCGATCTTGCCTGGGTTACGGACGAAGGCGCGCGCCCGAACCAGAACGGTGTGTCGCCGAATCAGGGGGTCGGGGACGGGCGGGCGCACGCCAGCCTCTCCTACGTTTTTTGATCTGCCAGGATTCTCGGGGTAGTGCGGGCAGCGGGGTGCGGGCGTGTAACGGCGGCGGGGTGTGAAATAGTTCCTCAACGCGTCTTGGGCATCCGACTAGCATCGAAATTCTGTTGCTGTGCGGCGACGCGCAATATTTCGCAGTGTGTCAGTGGATAACAAAAGCAAGGGGCAGGTAATGCTGGGTTTTGAGCGTCCGCAAGTCACGATTCGTCGCAGTTCCCGGAAGCGCATGCGAAATCTGTCGGCATCCCGGCAGCAGCGGCGCGCCATCGCGGTCGCAGTAGGTGCCGCGTTCGCTGGCTGCGGACTGCCGCTGTTTGCCAACCCGACCGGACCGAGCGTCGCCTCCGGCGGGGCCACGTTCAGCACCAGCGGCAATACCCTAAGCGTCACCAACACCCCGGGCGCGATCGTCAACTGGCAGCAGTTTTCCATCGGCAAGGATGAAATCACCCGCTTCATCCAGCAGAATTCCGCAAGTTCGGTACTGAACCGCGTCACCAGCCAGGATCCTTCGGTGATCCTGGGCCAGTTGCTCTCCAACGGCCGCGTTTTCCTGATCAACCCCTCGGGCATCACCTTCGGGGCCGGATCGGTCATCGACGTTGCGGGTTTTGCGGCCTCCACCCTGAATATCAGCAACGCGGACTGGATCAGCGGCCGCATGCGCTTCGCGGGCAGCGGCGCGGAAGGAAAAATCAGCAACGCGGGCGTCATCAACACGCCGCTCGGCGGCTACATCTACCTGATCGCGCCGAAAGTCGAGAACCAGGCGAGCGGCGTCATCAGCAGCCCGAGCGGGGAAGTCGTCATCGCCGCGGGCACGTCGGTGGAGCTCGTCAACTCGCGCACGCCGGACCTGCGCGTCGAGCTGACCGCGCCGGACAACCAGGTGGTGAACGCGGGCAAGGTCATCGCGAATTCCGGCAGCGTCGGCATCTTCGGGACCCTGATCAAGAATTCCGGTTTGATCTCCGCGACCCGCGCGGTGATCGGCGAGGGCGGCAGGATCGTCCTGCAGGCGGTGAAGGACGTGACACTGGATCCGACCAGCCGCGTCGAAGCGAACGGCGGCCAGGGCGGCTCCGTGACCGTCCAGGCGGAAACGGGCACGCTGCTCGCCTCCGGCGTCATCGAGGCCAGGGGCTCGGAGCAAAAAGGCGGCGACATCAAGTTGCTCGGCAACCAGGTCGGACTCACCGGCACGGTGACGGTCGATGCCTCCGGCACGAAAGGCGGCGGCACGGTCCTGATCGGCGGTGACTTCCAGGGCAAGAACCCGGCGGTGCAGAACGCGGAGCAGACCTATGTCGGCCCGGGCGCGAGGGTCGTGGCGGATGCGACCGGCGAAGGCTCGGGCGGCAAGGTCGTGGTGTGGGCGAACAAGGCCACCCAGTTCCTCGGCAACATCTTCTCGCGCGGCGGCCCCAAGGGCGGCGACGGCGGGAACGTGGAAGTGTCGGGCAAGGGTTATCTGGATTTCAGGGGGCAGGTGGATCTGCGCGCGCCGGCGGGCAAGGTAGGGACGCTGCTGCTGGATCCGGATGACATCACGATCATCAATGGGAGTACTAGCTCGGACGCGAACATCACGCTGAACGGTACCACCGAGATCTTCGGCAATGGCACGGGCACATCGACGCTCACGAACGGGACCATCAACGGGCTGCTGGTTACCGCGAATCTCACCGTCACTACCGGGGGCACCAACACCAGCGGGGGCGGCAACAACAGCGGCTCAAACATCGGCAACATCACGTTCATGACCGCGTCGAACGGCAGCATGTCGTTCACGAGCAGTGGCAGCAAGAACCTCACCTTCGACGCCAACGGCAGCATCCTGTTCACGGGTGGCAACAGCACCTCGTTCGACCTCGGTGGCGGCAACCTCACCTTGCACGCGGGCAGCAGCAGCATTTCGCAGAGCGACGCGGCTTCATCTTTTGTGGTGTTGAACCAGACCGCTACGTTCCTGAACGCGAGCGGCGCGATTTCCCTCGCAGGCGCAAACAATAACTTCGCCGGAAATGTCACCGTTGTCGCGGCGACGGACGTCGGTCTCGCCAGCGCCAATTACCTGAATGTGTCGAGCATCGCGGCAACCGGCGACATCGTGCTGAACGGCGCCAGCGTCAGCATCCTCGGCAATGTCATCACCAGCACCTCTACCAAGACGATCACCGCCACGGCCAGCAACGGCACGCTGACGATCCAGAATTCGGGCACAAACGTCCAGACGACCGGCGGCGACATCACGCTGAGCGGCAACGCCACGGCATCGGGCACGGACATCGGGGTGCAAATCAACGCGGCCAACGTTACTTCCGGCGCGGGCAATATCAGCATCACCGGCTTCGGTGGTAGCAACGCGAGCGGCTCCAACCTCGGCGTTCATATCCTGAATGCCGCGAACGTCAGCGCCACCGGCGCGGGCGCGATCTCCATCACCGGCACAGGCGGGAATGCGACCGGTAGCACCAACCAAGGCGTGAAGCTCTCCGGTGCGGGAACAAGCGTTACCGCCGCGAACGGTGCCATCAGCATCAGCGGTACGGGGCAAGGCTCGGGCAGCAGCAACACGGACACCGGCGTGCTGATCGAGAACAGCGCCCTCATCAGCACCAGCGGCGCGGGCAACATCAGCATTACTGGAGTCAGCGCTGCCACGGGCAGCGGCGGCTCGCAGATCGGCGTGTTGGTGCAAAGCAGCGCTGACATCAGCGCTGGCGGGACGGGCACGATCGCCCTCAACGGTACGGGCGCCAGCACCGGCGGCGGCAACAACTACGGTGTGATTCTGAACGGTGCCGGTAGCGACATCACGGCTGGAGATGGCGGCGTCAGCATCAGCGGTACCGGGCAAGGCTCGGGCAGCGACAACTACGGCGTCGTACTTACCGCTGGCACGCTTATCAGCGTCAGCGGGACTGGCGGCATCAACGTTACGGGTGTCGGCGCCAATGCAGCGGGCATCTTCACTTCCAGCACCACTCCGGTCATCAGCGCCGCCGCGGGCGACATCACCCTGAATGGCACGGGTGCCGGGACAACGGGCATCGATTTCAGCGTGGCCACCAACGTGACCACGGGCGGCAACCTGAGCCTGATCACCGTGGGGAACGGCGACATCGCAGGCGGCGCCAACCTGCTCGCGAACGTGAGCGGCACGACCACGCTCAGCCTGGGAACGGGTAATGCCAGCCTGACCAACGCGGGCAACCTGCTGAACGTAGTAAACGCCACCGGCGGGACCATCGCCCTGGCGGACAGCACCGACCTGACGTTGGGCAACAGCCAGATCGGCAATCTCTCGGCGACCGCGACGGGCAACATCACGGTCGGCGGCGCCATTGTCGCGTCGGGCGCGGGCAACATCACGCTGACCGCGGAAGGCGCCACGGGCAACATTCTGAATGGCACGTCCGGTGGGCGGCTCACGGTCGATACCGGTGTGCTGTCGCTTACCGCGAACGGCGGCATCGGAACTCTCGGCGATCCAGTGCTCATCAACCTGGGCACGGGGAACCTGGCGTTTGCGACCAACGGCGCGGGTTCGGCAGGCGACGTCGCGCTTTCCAGCAACGCCAGCAGCGGATTCAGTGCCAGCCAGGTCGCGACGGCACCGGCGCTGACGGGGACGGGCACGCATACGGTTCAGTTCACCCAGACCGTGGGCAACATCACGGTTGACAGCATGGTGGACGTCAACGCGAACAACCTGAGCTTCAATGCGTCGGCGGGCAACGTTCTGGTGAATGACCAGTTCGGCAACACCACAGGTCCCACGACTTCACTAATCGCCAGCGGCAGCATCACCGGCACGGGTAACGTCAGCGGCGCCAATGTGACGCTGACCGCGGGCCAGAACATCGGCGTCAACGCCAGCAGTGCGCTCGAAGTAGTCCTGGGCGGCGGGGATCTCACGCTGAACGCGACCGGGAATGCCTCAATCGTTTCCACCGGCTCGGACTTGCGCTTCGCCACGTCGGGCGTGGGTGGAAACCTCGTCGGCAACGCGACCTCCGGAAACATCACGCAGGCGGGACAGCTCAATGTCAGCGGCATCTCCAGCTTCGCGGCCGGCACCAACGGCGTCGCTCTTACCAACGCCGGCAACGATTTCGTCGGCAACGTCACCGTAAGCGCCGCGGGCGATGTGAGCCTGACCGATGTCAACGCCCTGAGCGTGGCCGGCATCGCCTCGACGGGCAACGTCGTCCTGAACGGGACCAGCATCAACATCCTGGGCGATGTCATCGCCAGCGTTTCGGGCAAGAGCATCAGCGCCACCGCCACCAGCGGCACCCTGACGATCCAGAACGCCGGCACCGACGTCCAGACCAACAACGGCAGCATCACCTTGAGCGGGACTGGCGGCGCGAATGGCGTGAACATCAATGCCGCCAATGTCACGGCGGGCACCGGCGACATCAGTATCAACGGCGCCGCCGCACCGGGTACTGGCAACAACTACGGGGTAGTCGTACAGAACAGCGCCAACATCAGCGCCGTCGGTGCCGGCAACATAGCGATCAACGGTACCGGCGGACTGAGCGGCAGCCAGAACAACTACGGCGTGTACGTTACCGGCAGCGGTTCGAGGATCACGGCGGCAGACGGGAATATCGGCCTTACCGGTGAAGGCAGGACCACCGATGCCGGGGGTCACGGCGTGTATCTCGCCAGCGGCGTGCTGGTTACGACCACGGGCGGCGGCGACATCGCCCTGACGGGCGTGTCCAACGTCACGGGGTCTGTCAGCAACCTCGGGGTATGGGTGGCGGGTGCCAATGTCACCGCCCAAGGTACGGGCGACATTGCCATTTCCGGTACCGGCGGTGTCAACAGCGGTATCCATAGCTTTGGCGTGACGATCAATGCCGGGGGCAATGTGACCGCTGCGGGCGGCGGCATCGATATCACGGGTGTAGCACGCGGAATGGGCGGCACTTCCGCAGGTATCGATATTGGCGGTCAGGCCAGGCTGCAAGCGGGGGGGGCGGGTGGCATCAGCCTGAACGGCACCAACAATGAGACCGGCGGCAACAACAATCTCGGCGCCCAGCTGCAGGACGGCGCCAGCATTATCAGTACCGGCACCGGCACCGGCAACATCAGCATCAGCGGCACGAGCGGCGCGGGTGCGAGCGATGGACTGCTGCTCGGCAACGGTACCAGCATCATCGCGGCCGGCGGCACGACCACGCTGACGGGTGTGGCGACAGGCACCAGCGGTCAGGGCATCAGTACCAGCACCGGCGCAGCGGTGATCCTCGGCAACGCATCCACGGCCGGCGATATCACCCTGAACGGAACGGGCGCCGGATCGGTGGGCATGAACTTCACGGTGGCCACCAACGTGACCACGGGCGGCAACCTCAACCTGATCACGGTGGGCAACGACAGTATCGCGGGCGGGGCCAACCTGCTCGCGAACGTGAGTGGTACGACTACCCTGAGCCTCGGTACGGGCAATGCCAGCCTGACCAACGCGGGCAACGACTTCGGTACGGTGGCGGTGAGCGCGGCGAACCACGCCACGATCGTGGATGTAAACGATCTCGTGCTCGCCGCCTCGACGCTTAGCGGCAATTTGACGGTGACCGCGAGCACAGGGAATATCACCACCAGCGGCAATATTTCCTTTGGCGGCAACGGCCTCATCCGGGCGGTCGGCGGCGAGAAGGACATCACGGTCAGCAACCTGATCAACCGCGACAGCGCCTCGAACGGCACCCTGGCCATCGAGGCGACGCGCCACGTCCTGTTCACCGGCGGCGGCGGCGTGAATGCGACGGGCGCGGGCAGGCTCGACATCACGCTGAACTCGGACACGAACCAGGGCACGATCGCGGGCGGCGCGATCCAGGTCGGCGACGGCACGCTGAGCACCATCAGTTCAAATGGCGGCGACATCAGCCTGGTGGGGAATGCGAGCGGTGCGGGCAGCGCGCAGGGTGTCGGTGGCCAGGGCGGCGTCACGCTGGACAACGGCACGCTTAACGCGGCGGGTGGAAACATAACGATGCGCGGTATCGGCGGAGATGACGTAAACATCTCCGGCGTGGAGTTGCGCAATAGTTCGAACGTCTCGACCTCCGGAGCCGGATGGGTCGACGTTTCGGGTGTTGGCGGCTCCGGGGGCAGCGCCAACCAGGGCGTGTACCTCCAGTCAGGATCGCGGATTGCAGCGGTAGACGGCGACATTACCTTGCTGGGCACCGCAGGTAACAGTACCGGCGGGAACAGTCTCGGCGTCGCTCTCTACAACAACGCCAGCATCAGCGCATCCGGCAACGGCTCGATCGACATCACGGGTTACGGCGGCAACCTGTCGGGCGGCAATACTAACCGCGGGGTGTCCGTCGAGGCCTCAGGATCCAGCGTTACCTCGGTAAACGGCACCATCACCATCACCGGCTACGGCGGCGGCAATGGCACGGGCTCGCAGCAGCACGGCGTGACCATCATGGACACCGGCTTCGTTCAGTCCACCGGCACTGGTTCGCTCAGCATTATCGGCACCGGCGGCAACGGAACGGCAACCGGCGGCGTGCTGCTGGACAACGGGCAGGTCGTTTCGGGCAATGGGTCCATCACTATACTGGGGCAGGGAGCCTCCGCTGGCGGTATCGGGGTCAACATCTCGAACGGCGGCGTTATAGAAGCCAATGGTTCCGGCGCGATTACCGTCACCGGTACTGGCGGTAACGGAAGCGGAAGTCAATATGGGGTGCTCATCGATTCGGGGGGCCGGATCACGAGCGAAACGAACGGCAATGCGGCGATAACGATCAGCGGCACTGGCGGTACGGGGGCCACAGGCGACAGCAACGCCGGCGTAGTTATCTTTGGTGCAGTGGAATCGAAGAGCGCCAGTTCGGCTGCTGCGATCATCGATATATCCGGGACGAGTGGCACCGGCGTCGACTTCAACGAAGCCGTGCACATATCGGGCAATGTGACCACGGTCAGCGGAGACCTCTCGATCGTCGGCAATGGCAGCGCCCCTGTTACGGGAACTTTGAACGTCGGCGTAAAGATCGAGACGACTGGACGGGTCCGGTCCACGGGCGACGGCAACGTCAGCATCAGCGGCACGGGCGGCAGCGGCACGAATTTGAACTATGGCTTGAGGATACGCGGTGGCGTCGAGTCGACCGGCAATGGCTCGATTGCGCTCCAGGGCAACGGATCGGGCAGCGCAGACAACAACCACGGCGTTCAGTTCGAAGGCAACGGCTATGTGCTGAGCACGGGTAGTGGCGCGGTAGACATTGCGGGCATTGCGGGAGCCGGGGCGAATTCGAGCGGCATCAATATCGAAGCTGGGTCATACGTCGGCGACGGAACAGGGAGCGGTAATTACACGCTCAGCGCCGACCGCATGTGGATTGGCGGCAATATCGCCACGAGCGGCCTCATCACGGTCAAGCCGCTTACAAGCGGGACCGAGATCCTGCTCGCGGGAGCAAGCGGCCCGGGTCTCTTCCTGGATGCGACGGCGTTCGGGTACTTTGTCGGCACCGGCGGACTCACCGTCGGCTCGGCCACGGCGGGCAACATCACGGTTGCCGGCGCGGTCAGTCCGGCGAATATCACCGGCGGCACCCTGGCGCTCAGCTCGAACGGCAGCATCATCTTCAGCAACTCCCTGACGAGCGGCGTAAACACCACACTCAGCACGACAAACGGCAGCGTCGATTTCAGCAATTCGGCCGGCAATCTTACGGCCTCAGGCAAGACCGTCACGGTCTCGGCCCCGAACGGCGCGGTGCTCGGAGCGGGCGGCGCGAACGTCAGTGTCACGGCGGATACGCTGAACATTGCGGCCGGCACCGGCATCGGCGACAACAACGCACTCGGCACGGTGGTTTCGAACCTGAGCCTTACCGGCCTCGCGAGCGGCAACGCCAGCGTGGTCAACAACATATCGAGCGGCCTCACGCTGAGCGGGAACCAGGCGGGAACTGGAAGCTTCACCGTGGTGGAGAAAGCCGGCAACCTGAGCATCGGTGCGGGCAACCTCACGACGGCGGGCGGCGCGGTCAGCCTCACGACCGAACTCGCCGACGGCCTGCTCACGCGCACCGGGATCATCGACACGACGAATAACGGCGCAGTCGCGGCGGGCGCAAACGTCACCCTGAGCGCCGACAACATGGATCTCGGCAGCGGCGCGAACGGCGTGATCGCGGGCGCCGGCTATGTGACGCTGCAGCCTTTCAACGCCACGGTGGCGGTCGATCTGGGCGGCGCGGATTCCGCGCAGCTGCTCGGGCTGAACGTGTCCGATCTGGGCACGGTCTCGACCAGCGGCGTGCTGCGCATCAACAGCGGATCGACGAGCGGCAACATCACGCTCATCACGAACATCTCGCTCGCGAATGTGGGCACACTCTCGCTCAACACCCAGGAAGCGATTGTCGCGAACGACCCTGCGAACAACATCATCACGGTCGGCAACCTCGCGATGCGCAGCGCGAACGGCCTGCCGGCCGCGGGCACGTTCGAGCTGAACGTCTCCGCGCTCGCGGCGCGTAACACGACGACCGGCAACATCAGCTACACGAACAACGGCAGCCTTGCGCTCGACCGCGCGATCGACGGACTGACCGGCATTCAGAACGACGCCCCGGGCGGCACGAGCGAGGTGTCCGTCCCGACCGGCAACATCTCCGTGTCGGACATGTCGACCAACGGCAGCCTGACCCTCACCGCGGCCACGGGCGCGATCACGGGCGGCAACGGCACCATCACCGTGAGCAGCGGCACACTCACGCTGAATGCGCAGAACGGCATCGGCAATGCGAGCACGCCGGTCAATACCCAGGTCTCCAGCCTGGAGGCGAACGCCACCTATAACGGCGGCAACGGTACGTTCAATGTGGTGAACAACGGCGCGCTGACGATCAACGGCAATGGCGTCATCGGTTTCGGCGTGAAGATCGAAACGCACAGCCCGCTGACCGTGAACGCACCAATCATCGGCCTGGGCGGCGACATCGCGCTCGCCGCGAACGGCAGCACCTCGGCCGATATCCTGACCGTAACAAGCACCGGCAACATCACCACCAGCGGCACCGGGAACATCGCTCTCTATGCTGGCGGCAACATTGCGCTGGATGCGGGTTCCATCATTTCGCAGACCGGCAGCGGCAACATCACGCTTTCCGCCGGGTTGAACGCGAGCGTCTCCTTGAACGTCGCGACCATCGGCGGCCTCGGCTTCGCGAACAGCGTGGTGACCCAGGCCAACACATCGAGCATCACGGGCAATACGGGCGACATATCGGTGCTCGCGCTTGGCGATATTACGCTCACCAATGTCTCGACGGGCGGGAAAATCCTCGTCTCGGCCGACCACGGCTACGGCGAGTATTCCCTCTCGGGCAGTGACGGCATCGGCAGCATCACGCTGAACGGCATCGGCGGACCGACGCTGTTCACGACGTTGAATGCAACGGATGCCATCACGCTGCGCGCGGCGGACCTGAGCATCGCAGGCGACTCGCCCACCGTGAACGCGAGCCTCGGCGGGGTGCGCTTCTTCACCTCGCTGGGCAACCAGAGCATCGCGCTCGGCAGCGCGACGGGCGACTTCACGCTCGACAACGCGGAACTCGCGAACGTGAGCGCCGTGACGCTCAGCTTCGGCGAGCCCGGCATGCAGAGCGGCAACATCAGCTTCCAGGGCGCGCAGGCGAACGCCGGCACGCACGTCATCGCGAACACCTCCGGCGGGATCGTTCTCGACACCAACGGCAGCAACGCCTTCGGCCTCGACGTCAGCACAGGGAATATCACGCTGACTGCGGGCTCGTTCGGCGTCACGTCGCCGGTCGCAAATGTGTCGCGTGCGGAATTGCTCACCAACGGCACGGTGGTGATCAACACCAACGGCACAGTCGGCTCGGCAGCCAAGCCGATCCAGTTCTCCGACGGCGCGACAGTCATCGTCGGCAACGAGACGGCACCCGCGGCAGGCGAAGTCGCGCTCGGCTCCCTTGGCAACCTGACCGTCGGCTCGATCGACGCGAGTGGCGTCAACGTGACCGTCGCGAACGCCACGGGCGGTTCGGACTGGGCGCTCGCCGTCACCGGGAACATCACCACGGCGAACGGCGAGCTGAGCCTGTCCGCGACCGGCAACCTCTCCCTCGGCGCGAACGTCACGCTGAGCAGCGGCAGCGGCAACATCACCTTGAGCGCGGACAGCGACATCGCGTCCAACGGCTCGATCGTGCTCGCAAACGACGTCACCGTGACGACCTCGGGCGATCTCACGCTGAGGGCGAAGGACATCGATCTCTCGACGACCGGCACGAACATCGCCGCCACCGGCGCCACCTCCGTGATCAGCGTTTACTCGTCCAACGGTTCGCTGGCCATGGATGTCGGCGGCACGGGCAGCGCCTCGGGCATCAAGCTCTCTGACGGTGAAGTCGGCACCGTGACCGCGTACAAGACGCTCGTCATCGGCGAGGCCGGCCAGCAGAACGGCACCATCACCGTGACGTCCCTGAACGGGACCGCCGTCAGCGGCGGGAACCTCGTCATCAACGCCAACGCGTCTGCGGGCGGCATCGTGCTGGTCGACGGTGGCGCCGGCAACGCAGCCCTGAACTGGGGCAGCGGAAACCTCACCCTGCGCGCCGGCACGGGCGGCATCACGACGACGACCGGGAACAATTCCGTCGGCGAGCTGATGACCTCCGGAAACATCGCGCTGGCCACGCTGAACGGCGCGATCGGCGCCGCCGGCAATGTCCTGGATATAGACGGCGCCCCGAATTCCATCGCGCTGAATGCAAGCGGCACGAACGGAAACGTCTTCCTCGTCGGTATCTCCGGCAACATGACCCTCGCCACTTCGGCGGTCGGCGGCAACCTCAGCCTGAACGCGAGCGCGGGGAACATCGAGCAGACCGGCGCGCTGAACGTGACGGGCAATTCCGACTTCACGACGGCGAACAGCCCGAACGGCACGATCACGCTCACGAACGCCTCGAACGCGTTCGGCGGCACGGTGGCGCTGGCAACCAACGGCACGCTGGGCGATGCCTCGATCACCTCCTCGAGTGCGAACCTGAACTTTGCGACCTCGAACGTGGAAGGCGGCCTGACGGCGAACGCGACGGCGGGCAACATCACGCAGGCCGGCGCGCTGACGGTGGGCGGGAATTCGAGCTTCATCACGGATTCGAGCCCGAACGGCACGATCTTCCTGACGAATGCGACGAACGCATTCGGCGGCACGGTGGCGCTGGCAACCAACGGCACGCTGGGGGATGCCTCGATCACCTCCTCGAGTGCGAACCTGAACTTTGCGACCTCGAACGTGGAAGGCGGCCTGACGGCGAACGCGACGGCGGGCAACATCACGCAGGCCGGCGCGCTGACGGTGGGCGGCAACGCGGACTTCACCACGGCGAGCAGCCCGAACGGAACGATCGTACTGACCAACGGCACGAACCTGTTCGGCGGCACGGTGGCGTTCAATACGACAGGCACGCTTGGGGATGTCCAGATCACCTCGAACAGCTCGACGCTGAACATCGCGGCCTCGAGCGCGGGCGGCAACCTGACCCTGAATGCGAGCTCGGGTGACATTGTCACGAGCGGCAATTTCTCCTTCGGCGGCAATGCCCTAATCCAGGCGGTTGGCAACGAGAAGGACATCACGGTCAGCAACCTGATCAACCGCAACAGCACCTCCAACGGCACGCTAAGCATCGAGGCCACTCGCCACGTCGTGTTCTCTGGCGGCGGCGGCGTGAACGCGAGCGGTGCGGGCATGCTCGACATCACGCTCAACTCGGATACAAATCAGGCGAGCATTTCTGGCGGCGCGATCCAGGTCGGCAACGGCACGCTCAGCACCATCGCTTCGAACGGCGGCAACATCAGCCTGGTGGGTAACGCGAGCGGCACGGACAGCGCCCAGGGCGTGGGCAACCAGGTCGGTGTTTTGTTGAACAACGGCACGCTCGCCGCGGCGGGTGGAAATATCACTATCCGGGGTATTGGCGGTACGGCCGGCTCCCAGAACTACGGCGTGTGGGTGGACGGCGGATCGAACCTCTCGACCTCCGGAACCGGATTCATCAGCATCAACGGCACCGGCGGCTCCGGCGGGAATCCTTTTGGGATTCATATCAGCGATTCAGGAACGCGCGTCGCGACTAGCGATGGAAACATCACGCTCCTAGGCTATGGCGGGGCAGGTAGCGGAAACGACGTTGGGGTGGTCATCATTGACGGCCCGGCTGTGAGCGCATCCGGCAATGGCAGCATCAGCATCACCGGCTATGGCGCGAATGGAGCAGGGAGCGCCAATCGCGGCGTGGTTATCCAGACCAATGGCGCAATCGTAAGCGCGGTCAATGGCAGCATCGATATCGTGGGCGTGGCCGGAGGCGATGGCGCTGGCAATCTGCAGATCGGCGTCAGCATCACGGGTAGCGCGATAGTTCAGTCCACCGGGTCGGGGGCCATCAGCATCACGGGTACAGGCGGCAACGGCACGGATACCAATCATGGCGTGCTTGTCGAGACCACGGGATCAGTGCGCAGCACCTCGAACGGATCGATCACGATTACCGGCATTGCCGGCACCGCAGCGGATGCCCGGGGCATTGTGATCGGCACCGGATCCTACGTCGGGAACGGAACCAGCAGCGGCAATTTCACGCTCATCTCCGACAGCATGTCGATTGGCGGCAATGTCGCGACGAGCGGCCTGATTACCGCTCGCCAGAACACCAACGGCACGGCGATCCAGTTGGGTAACGGCGCGACGGATTCGGCAGGCGTTCTCGGCCTGGACGATATCGAACTGGGTTACTTCGTCGGCACCGGCGGGCTCACGATCGGTACCGCGCTCACCGGCAACATCACGGTGGTGGGCGCGGGCAGCACGGCGAATGTCACCGGCGGCACGCTGACCTTGACCTCGAACGGCAGCATCACCTTCAACGGTGCGCTGACGAGCGCCTCGAACACGTCGCTCACGAGCGTAAACGGCAGCATCGATTTCAGCAATTCGGCAGGCAACCTGACCGCGGCGGGCAAGATTGTCCTGGCGGATGCGCCAAACGGCGCGCTATTCGGTGCGGGCGGCGCGAATGTGAGCATCACTGCCGACACGCTGAACATCACTGCCAATACGGGCATCGGCGACAACAATGCGCTCGGCACGGTGGTGTCGAACCTCAGCCTCATCAATACCGTCAGCGGCAACATCAGCGTAGCCAACAACCTTTCCACCGGCCTGACGCTGAGCGGCAACAACGCCGGCAACGGCGACCTGACCGTGGTTGAGAACGCCGGCAACCTGACGGTGAGCGCCGGAAACGTCACGACAGTAGGTTCCGGGAACATCACGCTTACCGCCGTCGGGAACATGACGGTGATCGGCACGGTAACAACGAGCCAGGTGCTGAACGCAACCAGCGGCTGGATCGACCTGAACAGCACGGCCGGATTCGTGAACATCAGCGGACCGGTATCCACGGGGGCCGCGACCCAGGCCAGCGGGAACATCACGGTTAGCGCGAATACGTCCATCGTTGCGAGCAGGGCGCTGACTACTGGGAACGTCGATGCGCCGGCGACCGGCGACGCGATGTCGGGGAATATCGTGCTTAGCGCGGGAACGACGCTGAGCCTGAACGCGAACGCAACCCTCACGACCGGAAATGCGACGGCGGGTACGACTTCGGGCAACGCGACGAGCGGCCTGATCTCACTCACGACCACGAACGGCGCGATCAGCTTCGCGGATCCGTTGATTAGCGGAAATGCCGCAAGCAGCGAAGGTTCGGCGCGCTCGGGTGCGATCACGCTGGATGCGGGCGGATCGGCAGGGTCGCTGAACGTCGATAACGCGGTGGCGAGCGGTGTCGTAACCGTCTCGGGCAACGGATCGGCGGAGACGGGAGAAATCTCGCTGACCGCGGCAAAAGCCCTGACGGTCAATGTTTCGTTGGTTACGAGTGACGCGACTGCGGCAGGAATTGGTGACGCGCAGACGGGGAACATCGTTCTTAGCGCGGGAACCACGCTTACTCTGAACGGAGGCGTGGGGCTCACGACCGGGAACGCCGCAGCCGGGACGACGGGGAATGCGAGCAGTGGGATGCTCACGCTCACGGCGGATCAGGCGCTGACGGGGAACGGTTCGCTGGCCACGGGTGTGGCGAGCGCGGCCACGGGGGATGCGCAA
>Ga0080064_1000884_pt1 | contig 69963 bp, 70 predicted proteins | sample Subgrocontami54m_FD_69260 | JGI IMG/M metagenome (GOLD analysis project Ga0080064, IMG submission 69260) | Subsurface groundwater microbial communities from S. Glens Falls, New York, USA - GMW46 contaminated, 5.4 m (SPADES assembly) (version 2) ...
GATGTCCTCCGGTTTTCGATGGGCCGCGACCGGTGCTCCGATCGCGCGTGGATGCATGATGGAGAAGACAACCCGAGGAATCTGTCGGACGCAGGGACAGGCGGCGTCGTCCGCAGTCCTACGCGCGCATCGCGCGCGAGACGGCGCCCGAACCTTGTTCGGCCGGCGATTCGACGCTATCGTGCACTGGACCGGCTGCACCGAAACGGCCCGGTTACGAAAACGACACGATGGATAGCGACTACGCGCAGCGTTTCCTGCTCGAAGGCCTCGACATCCGCGGGCGCCTGGTCTGCCTCACGGGTGCCTGGCAGCGCATGCTCGAAGGTCGCGACTATCCGTCGCGGATTGCCGCGCTACTCGGGCACACGACCGGGCTCGGCGTACTGCTCGGTGCCGGCCAGAAAGGCGCATCGCGGGTCACGCTCCAGGTGCAGGGCTCGGGTCCCGTGAAGCTGCTCGTCGCCGACTGCACTTCCGGGTTGAGGATCCGCGGCATGGCGAGCTTCGACGCGGCTGCCGTGCGTACCGGCGAGCGCGCGCTCCTTGGAGACGGCCGGCTCGCCATCACGCTGGAGGACGCGGCGAGCGGGCAGCTCTACCAGAGCGTGGTGCCGCTCGAAGGCGACTCGCTCGACGTGATATTCGAGCATTACCTGGCGCAATCGGAACAACGCAGCGCCTTTCTGCGGCTCGACGCCGACGAGCGCGCGCTGTACGGCCTGCTGCTGGAGAAACTGCCCGGTGCCGACGCCCGCGACCCGGATGGCTGGAATCGGATCACGCGGCTCGCCGCGACGCTATCGCTGGGCGAAACGGTGCTGGCCCAGCCTTATGATCTCCTGGTGAAGCTATTTCCCGCGGAGCTGCTGCGCGTGTTCCGCATCCTTCCGGTCGAATACCACTGTCCGTTCGACCCGCAAAGCGTCAGGCGCATGCTGCTCGCGCTGGGACGCGCGGAACTCGAGTCGATCCTCGCCGAACAGGGCGAGCTCCGGATCCGCAACGAGATGTGCAACCACGAGTACCGCTTCGACCGCGCCGCGATCGACGCGCTGTTTCATTGAAGCGGCGGGCCGCGTCAGACCACGTCGGGCTTCGGTACTTCCGGTGAATCCGCCACCACGCGGTTGCGTCCCCCGCCCTTCGCCGCGTAGAGCGCGCTGTCGGCGCGCCAGAGCAGCTTGCTGGCCGATTCCGGCGGCGTCGCGCTGCGCGCGACGCCGATGCTGACCGTGACCGCCCGCTTCATCGAGGCGATTTCGGGAACCGCGGGCGCCACCTTGGACTCGATGTTGCGTCGCAGCCGCTCCGCGAGCATTACGGCGGTCGAAAGCGGCGTCTGCGGCGCGATCACCGCGACTTCTTCGCCACCGTAACGCGCGGCGACGTCGGTCTTTCGCACCGTGTCCGTGACGACGTTGGCAACCTCGATCAGCACGCGGTCGCCGACCGCGTGGCCGCAGGTGTCGTTGACGCTCTTGAAGTGATCGATGTCCAGCAGCAGCACCGAGAGCGGCGCGTTGTAGCGCTCTGCCCGCGACATCTCCTCGGCAAGACGCAGGTCGAGGTATCGCCGGTTGCGCAGCCCGGTGAGCGCATCGGTGATGTTCTCGTGTTCGAGCGACGCCAGTCTCTGCACGTCGTGGGTCGTCGACAGCGTGAGCGTCACCACCATCTGCACGAACCCGGCCCCGAGAAGAAACATGACCGGCGCGACCAGGTGCTGGAACTCGCGGTGGCTGCCGTAGAAGAGAATCGCGTACGCGAGGTAGCCGAAGATGAATAACGCGATCATCCCCGAGAGCAGCTGCCAGCGGCGGCGCAGCCCGGATTTCGGAAGCTCCCGGATGAGGCGCAACGCCGGCGGAAACGCGGCGAGCAGCACGACGATGCCGGAACTCACGAACGCGATGGCAATCGCATTCAGCATCTGCAGCGTCGTGCAGTTCTCAAACAGCCTCCAAAGCCTGCGTCACCGGCAAGGTGCCGGATTCTAGCGCGCAGCGGGCGGGTTGCGCCCGGGGCAATGGCTCGCCGGCGCACGAAGCGAGTGGCCCTTCGAGGAGCGCGGCAACGCGGCGAAACCGCCGCGCGCCTACGCCGTAGCGCGACCGGGCCTCGCAAGCGCGGCGCCGGGCCACACAGAGCGGTGGCTGCGCGCGTACTGCAGCGGCAACGCGACCGTCGCGCCGAGCCGTTCGGCCGCATGCCAGACCCAGCGCGGGTCGTCGAGGAAACCGCGCGCGAGCGCCACCATGTCGGCCTTGCCCGAGGCGACGATGTCCTCGGCTTGCTCCGGATCGACGATCATCCCGACGGCCCGGACCGCGATCCTGGCGCCCTTGCGGATCTGCTCGGCGAACCCGACCTGGTAGCCGGGCCCCACCTTGATCTGCTGATTGGCCGCGAGTCCGCCGCTCGAGACGCACACGTAATCGAGTCCTGCGGCGCGAAGCTCGCGCGCATACGGGACGGCTTCGGCGATTTCGAATCCGCCTTCGGCCCAGTCGCTCCCGGTGATGCGCGCGCCGAGCGCGCGCTCCTTCGGCCAGACCTCGCGCACCGCGCGCGCCACTTCGAGCGGGAAGCGCATGCGGTTTTCCAGGCTGCCGCCGTAGCGATCGGTGCGCCGGTTCGAAAGCGGCGAGAGAAATTCGTGCAGCAGGTAACCGTGCGCGGAATGCAGTTCGACCACGTCGAATCCGATCGCCTTCGCGCGCTGCGCCGAGGCGACGAATGCATCGACCAGTCCGCGGATCTCGTCGCCCGTGAGTTCGTGCGGGATGCTCCATCCGTCGGCAAACGCGATCGGCGACGGCCCGACCGTCTGCCAGGGCGACTCGTTCGGGGCGAGCGGCTTGCCGCCGAGCCAGGGCATGCCGGTCGAGCCCTTGCGCCCCGCATGGCCGATCTGCAGGCCGATGGGAGACTTGGTGATCGCGCGGCAGGCGTCGATGACACGCGTCATCGCCGCCTGATTGTGATCGCTGTACAGGCCGGTGCAGCCGTGCGAAATGCGGCCCTCGCGGGTGACGCCCGTGGCTTCGACCATCAGCAGCCCGGCGCCCGAGCAGGCGAGGCTTCCGAGGTGCGCGAGGTGCCAGTCGCTCATGCAGCCGTCGTCGGCGGAGTACTGGCACATCGGCGAGACGACGATGCGGTTGGGCAGCGTGACGCCGCCGAGCTTGATCGGTTCGAACAGGATTGAACTCATGGGGCTTTCACCTCGATTGCGTGGGATTGGAAAGTTTCACGTAGGGCGCGCGCGAATTGCGCGGCGCCGGGTTGATCGCCATGCAGGCAGAGCGTCCCGGGCCGCACCGGAACCTGCTTTCCGCCAAGGCTGGTGACGCGGCCTTCTTCGATCATGGCGAGCGCCTGCGCAACGGCCTTGGACGGATCTTCGATGAGCGCACCGGGACGATCGCGCGCGGCGAGCGTGCCGTCGTCCTCGTAGCCCCGGTCGACGAATCCTTCGCCGACCGCGCGCACGCCCTGCTTGGAGGCGCAGGCCATCATCCGGCTGCCTTCAAGCGCGTACAGCAGCACGTCGCGGCCGATGTCGCGCACTGCGCGCGCGCAGGCCTCCGACAGCGCCTCGTCGTTCGCGGCCATGTTGTAGAGCGCCCCGTGGCATTTCACGTGGTGCAGGCGCACGCCCGCGGCGCGCGCAAACGCTTCCACCGCGCCGGCCTGGTACACGACGAGGTCGTACAGTTCCTCGGGCGTGATGCGCATGTTTCGCCGGCCGAATCCCTGCAGGTCGGGGAGCGACGGATGCGCGCCTACGGCGACGCCCTGGTCCACTGCCAGGCGGACGGTCCGGCGAATGGTTGCCGGATCGCCGGCGTGGAAACCGCAGGCGATGTTCGCCGACGTGACGAACGGCATCACCTGGGCATCGGCGCCCATTTTCCAGGCGCCGTAACTTTCGCCCATGTCGCAGTTGAGATCGATCGTCTTCATGAATGGAATTTGAGTGCGATTCCGCGTCGCGCCGAATTCAGCCGGTGGCGCGCCGCGCGGCGCATCTCCAGCGCCTCGCCGAGCGTGCAGCGCGCGAACCGCAGCGCCGAGCCGGGCGCAAGCTGCGCGAGTCGCGGCAGGTCTGCGCCGGCGATTTCGCCGATCTTCGGATAGCCCCCCGTGGTTTGATGATCCGCCATCAGCGCGATCGGCGCGCCGTCGGCGGGAACCTGCACCGTTCCCAGGCAGGTGGGCTCCGATAGTATCTCATCCCGCTTCGGCCGCGCGAGCGCGGGCCCGAGAAGCCGGAATCCCATGCGGTCCGAGGCCGGAGACACGCGCCAGGTGGCGTCGAAAAACGCCTCCTGCGAAGCGGCATCGAAGGACGCGAAGTGGCGGCCTTCGATCACGTGGATCACGATCGGATCGGTGTCGGGAAGCGTCATGGGCGGCGCGGACCAGGCCGCGCTTCGCAACCGCATCTCGGGTTCGTCGCGCAGCGCCACCGCCTCGGCGCGCGCGTGCGCCAGGTCCTCCGCATCGGGCGCAAGATCCAGCGCGTCGCCCGCGCGCAGAGCGCGTCCCTGCCAGCCGCCGAAACCGGCCGGGAGGTAGGTACTGCGGCTGCCGAGGACCGCTTCGACCGCGAACCCGCCTGCAACCGCGAGGTAGGCACGAGCGCCGTGCTTCGCCCTTCCCGTCGCGAGCAGCGTGCCCGCACCGACCAGCACCGGACGGTCGCGCGGCAACGGGTGCCCGTTCGCAGTGGCGTCGAACGCCGCACCACAGAGCGCGATCAGCGTGTCCTGCTCGAATCCGAGTTGCGGCCCGAGCAGCGTGATCTCGAGCGCCGCCTCGCCGCCGGAATTCCCGACCAACGCGTTCGACAATTCGTAGGCGGTGAGATCCATCGCGCCGCCGGGGACGATGCCGAGATACTGCAATCCGTGGCGCCCGCGGTCCTGCAGCATACTGAGCACGCCGGGTCTCAGGATCCGGACCGTCATTTCAGGCGCTCGAATTCGTCGCGCGCGATCGGCTTGAACCAGACGCGGTCCCCGGGCAGAAGCAGGCAGGGCGGATCGCGCCGCGGGTCGAAGATTTTCGATGGCGTGCGCCCGAGCACGCTCCAACCGCCCGCGATCTCGAACGGGTACACCACGCTCTGCGCGTTCGCGATCGCGATTGCGCCCGAGGGCATGCGGGTGCGCGGCGTCGCCCGCCGCGGAACCGAAAGCCGCGCATCGAGCCCGCCGATGTAGGGCATTCCCGGCGCGAAGCCGACCATCAGCACGCGGTGCTCTCGGCTGGCGTGCCGCCGCACGATTTCCGCCGGCGACAGGCCTGTCTTCGCCGCCACCTCCTCCAGATCGAGGCCGAATTCCGCGTCGTAGCAGACCGGCACCTCGACCTCGCGGTCCGGCGCAGGGTTACGCGCCGTGGCCTTGAGTCGATCGCGCAGCAGCGCGATCGCGGCCTCGAGCGGCGCAGAGGGAATTTCGGGATGGCCCGGATCGAAGTGCAGCGCGAGCCCCCCGAGCGAGGGAACGACGTCGCGCACCCAGGACGGCGCCCGCTCCCTGAGCGCGATCGCCACGGCCTGCAGCGACTCGTTGACGCGCAGGTCGAGCGAAACCGAGAACTCGGCGTATACCGCCGCGTCGCCCAGCGGCTCGATTCGCAGCGGCTGCATCGTCAACCCGGGGTCAAACCTGGGGTCAGGTCACGGACCTGACCCCGCCGTGTCCACGCGCGGCACGGCGACGCCGATCATGCAGTCGCGCGTCACGATCGCGGCGAGCCGGTCTTCGCTCCAGCCTTCGGTTCCCGCAGGTCGCACCGGAAGCACGAGGTAGCGCATGTCGGCGGTCGAATCGTGCACCCGCAGCTGCATGTCCTCGGCGATTCGCAGGCCGAATTCGGCGAGCACTGCGCGCGGCTCGCGCACCACGCGCGAGCGGTAGTTGCGCGATTTGTACCAGTCGGGCGGCAGACCGAGCAGCATGCGCGGATAGCAGGAACACAGCGTGCAGACGATCACGTTGTGCACGGCAGGCGTATTCTCGACCACCACCAGGCGCAGCGCGGGAACGTCGAGCCCGAATTCCTCGCAGGCGCGAGTGCCGTTTTCCAGGAGGCGCGTCTTGAACGCCGCATCGGACCAGGCGCGCGCCACGACGCGCGCCCCGGCTTCCGGGCCGCGCGCGCGCATGTCCTCGAGCGCGGCGTTCACCTCGGCCTCGGTAAGCACGCCCTTTTCGACCAACAACTCGCGCAGGCTCACTTCCATCAGCTGGAAATAGCTGAGCGGGCGGTACTCCCCGAGATCGCCCGGACTCGCGGGTTCGCTCATGCGGCCTCCAGCCAGTGTTGAAAGATCTCGATCTCGATCACGTCATCGCGGCCGCCGCGATAATCCGGCCAGACCTCGCGCTGCACGAAGCGCACGCGGTAAAGCGGCTGCGCAGGCAGCCCGTTTCGCATCTGCGCCAGTTCCTCGGGCACCGGAAAACTCCCGCACAGGCGCTCGACGACTCCCGCATGGCCGCGGATGTAGTACGGCGTGCGGATGTGACCGAGCGGAAACGTGCGGCGCACCCGGACCCGGTCTCCGGGCGCGAAACGCACCGGCACCGACGGGTGGTCCGTCCGATACTGCGGGCGGGCCGCTACTTGCGGCATGGATCCTCGGTCCGAGCGCCGATCTGCTCCATCTTGCGGCCGAGTTCCTCGGTCGTGATCACGCCGCGCTGGATCATGGTCTGCGTGATCGACGTGATCCAGCGCTCGTAGTAGCTCATGCGGTCGCAGGCTTCCGGTCCGATCGCCTCGATGTTCTTGCGCAATTCGTCCACCGTCATCAGGCGCCTGCCGCCCTTCACTCCGGTGAGCAGCACCATGAGCGCATCGACCCTCCGCTCCCATTCGGCGTAATCGTGCTCGGTCCGCTCTACCGGCCCCGCGGGCAGCCCGCCGATGTCGTGATGGCCGCGCTCGATCATCGGCTTATCCATAATGATCCTGCGCGTTCCGCGTGCATCGTTACAAGTTCGGTCTCTCTCAGGTCTCCTGACTTGGTGCGAGATTCACCGCACCAAGTCGGGAGATCGGTAACGTCAAAATCGCGATGGCTCGCGCCCGAGCATCGATTCTTCCGAAACGTGTTTGCGCGTGTCGCGAGCATCGGCACGGTCTTGGTCTCTCTCAGGTCTCCTGACTTGGCGGAAGAATCACCCGCCAAGTCAGGAGATCGGATAACGTCAAAACCCTCACCGTGCTCGGCTCTCGCACTACGCCACCCACTCGCTCACCGGTGCCTGCGCCTCATGCAACGGCTGGCAGACGATGTCGACGAGCGTAGGCCCGCCATTCGCGAGCGCCTGCCGCAGAACGCCCGCCAGCTGCGCGGGATCGGTCACGCGCCAGGCGGCGATGTCGAACGCCTGCGCAACGCGTGCGTGATCCGTGGTTCCGAAATCGACCGAGAAATAACGCTGCGAGTAGCCGGTCTTCTGGCCCGCCTTGATCCAACCGTAGACCGAATTCGCGATCACGACGAGCGTGATCGGCAGCTTGAGCCGCGCGATCGTCTCGAGTTCTCCCACGCACATGCCGAAACTGCCGTCGCCCATCACCGCGACCGTCTTGACCGAAGGCCTGCCGAAATGCGCACCCACCGCGGCCGACAGCGCATAACCGAGCGCCCCGTGGGCGCGGTTCGAAAAATATCTTCGACCGGTTCCGCGCACGGGGTAGTACGCGGAAAAATATGGACATGGCGTCCCGGGATCCGCGACTACGATGGCATCCGCGTCGAGTTGCGCGGCAAGTTCCGCGACCACGCGCTCGGGCCTGATCGGCAGATCGCCGGATTCCGCGAGCGGCCGAAACTTCCCGAACTTCGCCATGCGCGCCTGCGCCACGTGCGCTGCATCCGCCGTGCGCCGGAAAGGCCCGAGCGCTTCGCCGAGCGCGGCGAGCGCGAGTTTCGCATCGCCCACGAGCGGCACGTCGACGCGGTAGGTCACCCCCATCACCGCCGGATCGACGTCGATGTGGATCACCTTGACGCGACCCGGAGCGGGATGGCGCCAGCGCTCGGTGGTCACCGAGCCGGCGCGGCAACCGACGAAAATCACGACGTCCGCCGCGTCGACGAGCGAACGCGTCTCGGGCGTGCCGCCGTTCGATCCGACCACGCCGACCGCGAGCGGGTGATCCTCCGCGATCGAGCCCTTGCCGCTGATCGTCGTCGCGACGGGAGCGCTGAGCCGCCCGGCGAGTTCCGCGAGTTCGGGCTCAGCCCCGGAGAGCACTACGCCGCCGCCGCAGATGAAGACCGGATGCCGCGCCGATCGCAGCAGTTTCGCCGCCAGCTCGAGGTGAAACGGCTCGGGCGCCACGCGCCGCGACGGTTGCCGCCCGAGCGAAGGATCGGCCCAGATTTCGCGGCGATCCACCGTCCCGTTCTGCACGTCGAAAGGCAGCGCGATGTGCGCAGCGCCCGGCCGGCCCGTGGTCATCGCCTCGAACGCGGCGCGAAAGGTGCGCGGCACGTCGGCGGCGCGGTCGATCACCGCGTTCCATTTCGTCAGCGGCCGCATCAGCGCGCGCTGGTCGAGTTCGGTGAGCGTGAAGCGCCCGCGCGCCGACACCGAAATGTCGGAGTTGATCGCGAGCACCGGGATCGAGGATTCGTTCGCTTCGACGAGCCCCGGCAGGATGTAGGTCGCGCCGCCGCCGCTCGGGCCTTCGCAAACGCCGACTTTTCCGGTGACCCGCGCGTAGCCATCGGCCATGTACGCCGCGTGGCGCTCGTCGCGCGTCAGCACGTGACGCATGCGGCGAATCGCGGGCGAACCACTCGCCTGCAGGCGCGCGAGCGCGTCGTAGAACGGCAGACTGGTGTCGCCGCAGAGCCCGAAAATCAGCTCGACCTCGTGCGCGGCGAGCATTTCGACGACGGCCTCGGCGCCGGTCAGCGTTTCGAGTTGCGGTTCGACGGCCTGGTTCATGGCGTTTATATTATCGCGTGATGACCGCCGCAGCGCGCCAGCGCCCGAATCCCGGGACGCTGTTCCTGGACCATGTTTCGCATTTCGTTCCGGATCTCGCGGCGGCCCGCCGCACGCTCGAAGCGCTCGGCTTCACGGTCACGCCGCCCTCGGCGCAGCGTACGCAGGACGGACCCGCGGGCACGGCGAATGTCTGCGTGATGCTCGATGCGGGCTATCTCGAATTCCTCGCGCCGGTCGCGGACACGCCCAACGCGGCACGGCTTCACGCTGCGATGCAACGCCACCCCGGCGTGCACCTGGCCTGTTTCGGCACGCCAACCGCGAAGGAGGAACACGCGCGACTGGAGCGACACGGCTTCGATCCGCTGCCCCTCATCGAACTCTCGCGGCCGGTCGAAGCCTCGGGCCGGTCGGAGACCGCGCAATTCAAGGTCGTGCGCCTGCCGCCGGATCGCATGCCCGAGGGGCGCATCCAGTTCGTCGAGCAACTCACGCCGCACTGGCTATGGCAACCGCGGCTGCTGCAGCATGCCAACGGCGTCCGTGGGCTCTCCTGTGTCCTGGTCGCGGCGAAAGACAGAATCGAGACCGCGGCGCGCTGGGCGCACTTCGCCGCGCTCCTGCCCGCACCCGCGGGCGAATTCGTGCACCTCGCCACCGCACGAGGCCACGTCCTCGTAGGCGACGGAAGATCGTGGCGCGACCTGCTCGGCGAGGCGCCTCCCGCTCCCGCCCTCGCCGGGTACGCGCTCGAATTCCGCGATCCGGATCGCTTCGCGAGGCGCTGCGAGGAGGCGAGCCTCGTGCCGCGCCGGCTGCGCGCGCAGCTCTATGCAGTGACGCTGCCGCCGGCGCTTGGCGGCGCGTGGATCTTCGGCACCCGGCGATCGCTCGGATTTCCCCGATAGTCCCACCGATCGATCGGATCGAACACGCGGCGCGCCAGCCGCGACTGCGCGGCTAGAATGGCGCGACCCGAATCGACCCGAACCCACGGATGACCGACGACCTTTGCACGCTTTCCGCCACTGAATTGCTTGCGCTTTATCGCAAGCGCAGCCTGTCCCCGGTCGAGGCGACGCGCGCGGTGCTCGCGCGCGCCGAGCGGCTGAATCCCGCGCTCAACTGCTTGTGCCTCCTCGACGAGAAGGCGGCGCTCGCGAGCGCAAGGGCCTCCGAGGCCCGTTGGCGCAAGAGCACCCCGATCGGACCGGTCGACGGCGTGCCGACCTCGATCAAGGACCTGCTGCTCACGAAAGGCTGGCCGACGCTGCGCGGCTCGAAGGCGATCGATTCGAAAGGACCCTGGAACGACGACGCGCCCGCGGTGGCGCGCCTGCGCGAGCAGGGTGCAGTGATTTTCGGCAAGACCACGACACCCGAATTCGGCTGGAAAGGCGTCACCGACAATCCCCTCACCGGAATCACGCGCAATCCGTGGAATCCGAAATTGACCCCGGGCGGGTCCTCGGGCGGGAGCGCCGCGGCGGTCGCTTCCGGCATCGGGCCGCTCACCGTAGGCACCGACGGCGGCGGGTCGATCCGCATTCCTTGCGCGTTTACCGGATTGTTCGGGCTGAAGCCTTCGTTCGGCCGCGTGCCCGCGTGGCCGCTCTCGCCTTTCGGCACGGTGGCGCACGTCGGCCCGATGACGCGCACGGTCGCGGATGCCGCGCTCATGCTCAACGTGCTCTCGCTCCCCGATTCGCGCGACTGGTTCGCGCTGCCGCCGGAGGCGCGCGATTACCGCGTGGGACTCGAAGACGGGGTGAAGGGACTGCGGATCGCGTACTCGGCCAACCTGGGATACGCCGAGGTCGACGCAGAGGTGGCGGCACTCGTGAAAGCGGCGGCGCTGCGGTTCGCCGAACTCGGTGCCTGGGTCGACGAGACCGATCCCGGTTTCGAAAACCCGGGGCCGACCTTCGCCATCCACTGGTTCTCCGGCGCCGCGTCGCTCCTGCGCGGGCTCAGGCCCGCGCAGCTTCGAGACGTCGATCCCGGATTGCGCGAGGTCGCAGCCGAGGGCGCGAAGATTCCGCTGCTCGATTACCTCGACGCGGTGAAAAAGCGCGGCGCGCTCGGCGTCTTCATGAACGCTTTCCACGAGCGCTACGATCTGCTGCTCACGCCGACCTTGCCGCTCGCCGCGTTCGAGGCGGGTCGCGAAGTCTCCGATGTGCTGAAGGAAAAACGCTGGACCGACTGGTCGCCGTTTTCCTACCCGTTCAACCTGACGCAGCAGCCTGCGGCGTCGATTCCCTGCGGCCTGACGAAGAAGGGATTGCCGGTCGGGCTGCAGATCGTCGGCCCGCGCTATGCCGATGCGCTCGTGCTGCGCGCGGCGCGCGCGTTCGAATCGCTCCAGCCAATCGCGCGGCCGCAGACATCGAAGCTGTTGAAGTAAGGTTCCCGGTGCCGCGCGATGTAACGACGAGGACGAACGCTCCGGTGACGACTGAAATCTCGGCGGATTCCCAGGTTGCGCGGATTTTCGCCTGGCGCCGCGGCTTCAACGCCCTGCACCTCATTGATCTCGGAGTACGTCTCGGCCTGTTCAAGGCGTTCGACGAGAGTCCCGGCGCCTCCCCGCAGGAGGTCGCATCCCGGCTCGCGTTACATGCGCCCTATGTCGAGGTCTGGTGCACGACCGCGTACGGATTCGCACTGCTCGATGCGGACCAAGATCGCCGTTTTCGTCTCGCGCCGTTCATGAATGAAATTCTCGTCAACCCCGCGCATCCACGCTACCTCGGCGGCTACGTGCGGCTCGGGACCCAGTTCGCGACCGAGGATTACCGGCTCGCGCTCGACGCCTTCCGCACGGGAGCGACGACGCCGTTTCAGGGCCGGAGCGAAGATTTCGCCCAGGTCGTCGCTCAGGCCATCGCAGGCGTCAATCTGATGGTCGCGCGCAGAATCCTGCCCGGTATCGCGGAGCTCGCCGAGCAACTCGATTCGGGCGGCTCGCTGCTCGAAGTCGGCTGCGGCACGGGCAACCTGCTGTTGCAGGTCGCGAAGGCGTTTCCAAACGCCCGCTGCACGGGCGTCGAGATCGATCCCATCGGGATCGCGGCAGCGCGCGCGGCGATCCGCAACGCCGGGCTTGACGAGCGGATCGCGATCATCGAGGGCGACGTCGCGACGACCGTCGCCGAGGGCGTCTTCGACGTCGTGGTCATGGTGGAGGTCTTGCACGAGATTTCGCCGCACATCCGTCCTGCGGTGGTTCGAGGGTGCGCTCGTGCACTTCGACCGGGCGGCTGGCTGGTGATCGTCGACGAGACCTATCCGTCGACGCTTGCCGAAGCGCGATCGACGGAATTCCGGTTTCCCCTGCAGACCGGATTCGAGGAACTGATGTGGGGCAACCGGGTTCCCACCCGGATCGAGCAGGAACACCTGCTGCGGGACGCCGGATTCTCGGGCGCGATCGACCGGTCGATCCTGGGCGAGGGCTTCACGCTGCTGTCCACGCGCAAGTGAATCCGCACGCGAATCATGCGAAAGCTCAGCCGAGCCGGTAGATCTCGATCGGCTCCTCGCGCCCCTTGACCCGCACCGGCCCGAGCGGCACGGCGCCGCTTGCCTGCCCTGCCGCGGCCCTCAGCACCTCGCCCGAGATGAGGATCTGCGAGCCGTAGTCCTTGTTCAACTGCTCGATTCGCGAGGCGAGGACCACGACCTCGCCGGTGATCGAATACTGCTTGCGCACCGCCGTGCCGACGTTGCCCGTGACCGCCTCCCCTGCGTGCAGGCCGACACCGATCCTCGTAGGCGGAATCTTTCCGGCTTCCGAGAGCGCCTTGACGTGCGCGACCAGCTCGCGCGCCGCGGCCACCGCGTTGCCGCAATCCTCGCCGGTGGCGAGCGGTGCGCCGAACGTCGCCATGAAGCCGTCGCCGAGGAACTGGTTGATGATGCCACGGTGGCGGTTCACCACTGCGATCGCTGCGCCGAAGACCGCGTTCTGGATAGCGACAATCTCCTCGGGAGGGCGATGCTCCACCAGGCGCGTGAAATCCCGGATGTCCATGAACATGACGCAGACGAAGCTGCGCCGGCTTGCGATCTCGCCCCCCTGCTCAAGCAGCGCCTCGACCACCTCGGGCGACACCTGCTGGCCGAACGCGCTGATGATGCGCTCGCGCTCCGCCGCGGCGTAGAACGCCTTGACGATGCGCCGACGCAGTTGAACGGCGACGAAGCCCGCGGCCACGCCCGCGAAAAGAAGCATGATGCCTTTCATGAGCACGAACCCCGGCGCGCTCAGTACCGTGGAGGCGATGCCGCCGGCGTGCGTTTCGCCGACGTAGAACGAAAGCGCGACATATTCGACTGCGGCCACGATTCCGGTAAATACCGACAGGCGGAAGTCCAGCCGCAGCGTCGAGAGAACGATGAACACCGCGTAGAGGAACGCCGCGGGCCCCTGCAGCACGGCGAGCGCGTCGGCGTACCGCCCCATCACGAGCATGACCAGCGTCGGCGTGCTGGTCTCAATGAACGCGTTCCAGAATCGCAGCAGCGGCGAGGGCATGCGGCCGGTCGCGAGCATGCGGCCGAGGATCACGCGCACGAGCAATTCGTAGCCGACGAGCGCAGCGGCCACGCCGGCCGCGTAGCCGATCATGCGCAGCGATCCGAAGTTGCGCCGGAAATCGTCCCGGAAGATCGCCGCGAAGAGCGGCAGCAGGACCATCAGCAGCGCGAAGATCCAGGCGAGGATCGCCATGCGCAGCCGCTCGCTCTGCAGGATCTCGCGCGCAAGATGCTCCTCGAAGTCCGCGAGCGTCTGCGCGTCGGGCGCCGCCCGACGGGGCTGCGGCAGCGAGTTCAGCCCGTCCTGCCCAGCTCGAACGACCACGCCGACAGGAGTTTCGCACTGTCGAACAGCGCGCCGCGCGCGCTGTAGCGCCGCTCGCTGCGCCGGAACAGCGTGTCCTGGCCACGATAGCGGCCGGTGGCCGACTCGTACACCGAAAGGATCGCGTCGTCGAGGATCAGGAACCGGCCGCGCAACGTTCCGAGCGTCGCGCTCGCCGAGCTCCAGTGCGTGGCGATCGTTCCGGGCGCGAGGGGGTGGATTTCGTACAGCGTGCGCGTTTCCTGCGGCGTCGCGGTGACCGTGCGCAGCGTGCCTTCGTACACCCACTTGTCCGGATAGTGGCGCACCTCGGCCGTTCCCTCCACGCCGGTCACGGCTCCAAGCCCATCGACGAAATCCCCTTCGACCTGCCACAGGCCGGGGCGAAGCAGGAACGTGTGCTCCATCCTGCAGAATATACTTCGCCGCGATGGAATCGCGCCACTTCCGCCACTGGCCCCCGGACCTGCCGCGCAGCCTCGCACTGCCGCCGGTGCGGCTGCACGACCTGCTCGAGGCCGCCGCGCGGCGCTTTCCGGACAAGCCGGCGACGGTTTTCGATGGCGAGTCGCAAAGCTACGCCGAACTGCTTCGGAAATCCGAGTCCCTCGCGGGACACCTTCAGCACGCCTGCGGGGTCCGCCGCGGCGAGCGCGTGCTGCTCGACCTGCAGAACGGCCCCGAATTCGTGATTGCCTTCTTCGGCGTGCTTCGCGCCGACGCGGTCGCCGTCCCGGTGAGCCCGATGAACCTTGCGGGCGAACTGCGGCACTACCTCGAGGACAGCGGCGCGCGCGTCGCGATCGCGGAGCCGGAGGTGGCGGCGCGGTTCTCCGGCCTGCCGGTGGAGCACCTGATCGTCGCCGACGCCCTGCCCGCGGGCGGCAGCCCGCCTCTGGCGTCGCAGGCAAGCGCGAGCGACCTCTGCGTCATGCCTTACACCTCGGGCAGTACCGGGCAGCCGAAGGGCTGCATGCACACGCACGCGACGGTGCTGCACAACGTGGTCGGCTCCGCAGTGTGGAAGCACGTCACCGCGGACTCGGTGGCGCTCGCCACGGCGCCGTTTTTTCACGTCACGGGGCTGATCCACAGTTTTCTCGCCACGGTGTACGCGGGGGGCACGATCGTGATCCAGCGGCGCTGGGAGCCGCAGGCCGCGGCCGAACTCGTCGAGCGGCACCGCTGCACGCACTGGGACAACGTCCCGACGATGGTGGTAGACCTGCTGTCGCACCCCGGAGCGCTCGCCCACGACGTGTCCTCGCTGAAGTGGATTTTCGGCGGCGGCGCCGCGATGCCCGAGGCCATCGCGCAGAAACTGTTCGAGGTCTGCGGCGTTCGCTTCATCGAGGGCTACGGCCTGACCGAAACCATTTCGCAGACGCACATCAACCCTCCGCAGAACCCGAAAAAACAGTGCCTCGGGATTCCGACCTTCGACACCGAGTCGCTGATCGTCGATCCCGGGACGCAGCGCGTGCTCGGCCCCGGCGAGCAGGGCGAGATCGTGGTGCGCGGGCCGCAACTGCTGACCGGCTACTGGAAGAACGAAACGGCCTTCCGCGAATCCTGGGTCGAAATCGACGGCCGCAGGTTCTTCCGCACGGGCGACCTCGGCCGGGTCGACGAGGACGGCTTTTTCTTCATCTCCGACCGCCTGAAGCGGATGATCAACGCCGCAGGCTTCAAAGTCTGGCCGGCCGAAGTCGAAGCCACGATGTACCGCCACCCTGCGATCCAGGAGTGCTGCATCATCGCCTCGCCCGATGCGCGGCGCGGCGAAACGGTCAAGGCGGTCGTGGTCCTCAAGCCGGGAGCGGCCGCCACCGGCGACGAAATCCTCGATTGGGCGCACGGCCAGATGGCCGCGTACAAGGCACCGCGACTGATCGAGTTTTCGCCGGCGCTTCCCCGAACGCCTTCCGGAAAGATCCAGTGGCGAGCGCTGCAGGAAAGAGAATTCGCGCCGCGCTGACCGCGGGTTGAGTCCGGCGGTTGCGTGACCGCGCACCCCCGGCACCTACCCGGATCTCCCCCAGGCATTGAATCCAAACGTTTTTGTGTTGCGTTGCGTGGTTCAAGTCAATTGTCATTTGATTTGGTTATGCTCATGTTCTGAAAAGACTACTTTATTTGCAACACCTCCGGCCATAGATTGAATGGTGCATAGCAGCATGCAATCTTTGAAAAGGAGTGAAGTCATGGAAAGGCAACTCGAATTCGGGTTCCGGAAGACCGCCACAGGGATCGTCGACCTCGTCGCGCTCGAGCGCGACGCGCGCCGCCTGCGCGCCATTTACATCGCCGACCTCGCACGTCGCGTTCGCAACCGGATCGCCGGCTGGGCGCGGCGGCCGTCCCCGAGCCTGCCCCGGGACGTCCGTCCGAGCCCGGGCTGAGCCATGCCTCGGCAAGCGGCACCGATTACGCGTGAGCTGCCGCGGCACGAACTCGGCGCCTACGCCAAGCATCTTCGGGCGCTCGACGCCGAGGACCGGCGCCTGCGTTTCGGTCAGGTGATCGGCGATGCCGCGATCCACAACTACGTCGACCGGATCGATACCGAGCGCGACGCGATCTTCGTCGTGATCGACGACGATCTAAAGCTGGTTGGTGCCGCGCACATGGCGCGCGGCGGACGCCATGCCGAATTGGGGATCTCCGTGCTCGCCAGTCACCGCCGGCGCGGAATCGGCGGCGCGCTACTGCAGCGAGCCCAGCTGCATGCGCGCAATTGGGGCGTCGCCAAATTCTTCACCCATTGCCTGAGCGAGAATACGCCGCTCATGCGCCTGGCACGGCGGCACGGGATGCAGATCGTCGCCGAGGGCGGCGAAGCGGACGGCTTCATTGCGCTACCCGCACCGGACGCCTCCAGTTTCGTCTCGGAGCTGGTCGCCGAACGCGTCGGCCGCTTCGACCACGCGCTCAAGTCCCAGACCCTTGCGCTTCGGCAGATCGGCGCGGCCTGGCTCACTCCCTAGAAGGAGCAGCCAGTCACCTATTGCTCAGATCGTCGAGAAACTCTGAAGCAGGCGCGACGCTCGTAACGAGCAGATGATCGCGTGCCCGCGTGCACGCGACATAGAGTAGGTGGCGCTCGGTGTCGTAGACCTCCTGCAAGTCCGCGTCGTCGCCTACCGTTTCGATCCGCTCCTGCAGAGGAATGATCTCGTCATCGCAGGCCATCACCGCCACGGCGCGAAACTCCAGGCCTTTCGCGAGATGCATGGTGCTGACCGAGATGTGGCCGCTGGTGGTCTCTACGTGCTCATCGAGAACCTTGAAGGCGATTCCCGCTTCCTTGACGGCTGCGCGGGCACGGTCGAGCTGCCCCGGCGAGCGGACGAAGACCCCGAATTCGTGAGGCGCGACACCGGCTTTCGAATGCTCTGAGAGCCAGTCGCTGACGGCCGTGATCTCTTCCTCCTGGCTGTCGAGAACCCGGATCACGGGTGCCGGGCCATTGAAAACGGAAACCGTGTCGCCCCGCTCATCGGTGTTGCCGTCCGCATCCGACACCTCCGGCCCCAGAAGCCGGTCGGCCTGCATGCGGATCTGGTGAGAAGTCCGGTAATTGACGCGCAGCGTGCGGGATCGGCCGCGGATATCGACGCCGAGCGCTTTCCACGAGAAGGGCTGCTGAAAAATCCGCTGGCCGAGGTCGCCGGCGAAAAACAGTGCGTCCGGTCGATGCGCGCCGAGCGCGGCAAGGAACCGCAGGTGCGCAATGCCGAAGTCCTGCGACTCGTCGACGACGGCGAAATCGAAAGGCGGATTCCTGTTTCCAGCCAGCCCCGAGGCCAGGCAGCCGAACAGTTCCGGGTAGGTAATCAGATTCCGGGCTGCGAGACCGGTGCGCACGCGATCGAAGATGGACCAGAGCACCGCACGCTGCTGTTCCGGGAGCCGTGTCTTCCTGCCCAGGCGCACGACGTCGCGGTACGCCTCCCAGCTATTCAGTTGCCACGCATCGACGACCTGCTCCCATTCGGTCAACAGAAAATGCTGACTGAATTTGTGCTTTCCGCCTTCATTGGATGCCCGTCGCAGGAGTTCGACAATCCCTTCCCGCGTCGCGAGGTTCGCCTCGCCAAAGTGGGATTTGTAGAGACGGACGCCAATGGCGTTGATGGCGTGAACGTCGATCCGTTCGGCCAGGCGTGGCTCGTTGCTCACCAGGCGCTTGAGCTGGGTCCGGAGCGCATGGGCCAGCGTGTCGGAGAAGGTCGTGAGGAGGACTCTGGCGTCGGGGTGGCTGCGGGCGAGAAACACGGCCCGATGCAGCGCCACGATCGTCTTTCCCGTGCCCGCCGAACCGGAGACCCGTGCCGGCCCGCTGTACTCCCGCTCGACCCATTGCCGCTGCTCCGGATGCAGGAAGACCGTCCATTTGTCCCAGGGAAATTCAAGCGCGCGTTGCAGCTCTTCGATGTTCGCCATCACGCGGAAGCGGCGCTGGGCGTCAGGATGATCGAAGGGATTGGCTGCTGCAACGACAGGCTGGGGGGCGCGGGGTTTGCCGCCGGTCGCCAGTTCCAGAAGCGCTTCCGCCGCTTCGCCAGGCAGGTGTTCCGCCAGGGTTAACAGCGTATCTTCTGTTGCCTTGCGCACCTCTATCAGCCACTCCACCGGCACGCCGTAACTCAGCAGATCATCATCAGAAACGTGGGCGAAGAGCGGCTTCGCGGCTGCAACCGGTTTCGGCGCCTCCACATACGTCGGGACGACGATCTCCTGAACCGTCTCGCGGATCTCCACCCACTGCGCGGCGCCGGTTTTCGGATGCGTTTCGAGCCTGCGCCGCTCGGCCCAGTCGTAGGCCTTGTCGTGGTGGGCCGCGTAGCACAGCAGCAGGCTTTCGGCCGTCTTGTGAACGATCAGCCGGATGTCCGCGTTGACCCGGACTGACCAGAAATTCTTGTCCTTCGGTTTGTTGAGCCTGTGAAACTGCATTCCCGGGTTGGCCGGGTTGAGCTGCAAATCGAAGGCGGTCGTCTTGACCGCTTTCTGCTCATCGCCGGTCAGCCGCGCGAGGCTGTCGGTGAAGGTGTCGGCGATGCGGAACTCAGTCATTTTTCCAGCCCACGCCGCCAAACGGCCACGCCTCGGGATTCAGGTTTCCGTGATGACCTGCAATCCTGCGATTCCATGGAAATCGGCATCGTGCGTCACAAGCGGAATTTGGTGCCAGACCGCAGATGCCGCGATCCACGCGTCCGGCCAAGTTATCGGACGGCCAGCACGCTCCCGCTCCACCACGATCCGCGCGTAGACTCTGGCGATGTCGTTATTGTAGGGGAGAACAACGAAGTTCTTGAGGTGTTCTTCCAGTGTCTGGCGGCGCAGCTCGCCCCAATTGTTCTTTTCCGCGCCGTAGTGCATCTCTGCCACGGTGACGAAGACGATGCCGACGACTTTGCCAACGAGATGGCGTTTGTAAAGTTTTCCGAGATCCGTTCCCTTCATCAGATACGAAACGACGTTCGTATCGGCGATGACTTTCCCCGCGTTCATGCTTATGCAGCCTTGATGTTCGCTTTTCGCAACCTTTGGATGGACTCCTCGAAACCGTCATTTGCCTCTCCCGGCCAGGTACCGACAAGGGCGTCGATATTTGTAATTGGCCCCACTCCCTGCGCCGCCGCGAGCTCATCAAAGCTCATGGCCTGCCAGAAATCGCCTGGAAGCGGTGCGCCGCTTGGAAGCGCTTCGGTCGCCTGATCTTCCTTGGTTTCAATGCGCTCAATGTCCGAGATCTGAATGCTCACGATCTTCTTCGAAACCGGATCTTCCTTCGCCTCGCCCGTAACACGCACAAAATGCAGGATGCTTCGATAGACCTCGTCGCGCAGCGATTCGTCGAAAAGACAGATGACCGGATCACCGCTGGATGGATGCACGCGCAGCCGCGACCCCCGTTCCTTGAAATCCGCCATGAGCAGCCGGCCTTCGATGGTCCGCTTGTTGATCTGCGGACCGAGGATGCGCTTTTGAACACGGGTGTAGCCGTCACGATCGTATACGACGCGCAGAGGCCGAGCATGGTGGGTGAGCGCAAATTCGATGCGGTCCACACCATGATCGAAAAGTCGTCCGGCATCGCGAATCGCAAGAAGCACGCCCGCGTCATAACCTGCAGGATAAGCTTCGTCGCTCGATGTGAGATCGCTCAACCCGTGGACAAATTTCTCGAATGCGTCAAGCCCGAGGTCAGTATCGGGAATAGACACCTGCGGCTCGCTGCGCTCGAAGCGAATGACTGCCGACGGACTGCCGTGCGTGACCTCCACGATGTCAAGGGAGATTGCCGAGCGGATATCCGCTGGGCGGCGGCCGGCACGCTGGCTCTCTGCGCTGCCCTGCAATACCAAGGCCACACGCTCCACAGCGCGCAGGACTTCCTGCCCTAACCGCAGAAAATCGTCCAGCCGGACTCGGCCCGGCTTCACGCCTGGACCTTCCAGCTTCACAACGAAAAAAACGTTCGTCTTAGTCATCGTGCCCTCCTTGCGCTCCGGCTCCGCTCTGATGGACTCAAGTACAACGGCTACGCGGCGGCGGTTTCTTTCGGCGCACCACTGCTGCGGTCCCCGACCCGCACCACGACGGCGGCAGGCACTGGAATGCCGTTCTCCGCCAACGCGCCCATCACGAAGCGCCGTAGCTTCTCGTAGCGGCCATGGCGGATCATGTCGCGTGGCGAGAGATTACCGAGCAGTGGATTGCGCGTCTGAAACCAGAGCTTCGTCTTGACGGCGTCGCCTTCGAAGAACTGGGCCACGAGACTGCACACCACGGCGATTTCGGTCAGACGATCGAGGACCTCGCGCGGAATCTTTTGATCCCATCGAACCGAGGCCGCGGAGACTCCCGCGACTCGCGCGACTTCGCGCCGATCGAGCCCCACGAAATCGGCAACGGTCTTCGCCTGGAGCGTTTGATCGGCCCAAAAGCCAAGGTAGTCCTTGCTGTGAATATTGGCGAATAGATGCGCGCGGCGCACGTCGCTCCTTCCCTATAACCTGCACGCCAAGGCTAACACAGTGGAGGCTATCAGAACCATTACTGAACCATAATTCGACCAGATATTGACCTCACCGATGTTACTCGACGCGCGCACCGGGATGTCGCTCCGCCCTAAATGCCGTCACGACCTTCGTCAAAGTGGTTCCGAACTTCGCCGCAATCTGGACTGATATTGGCCTGACTAACGGGTCTGACATATCGCTGTCTGGGATGTCGCCACCCTTACTCCAATTCAACGTGTCATTGCACTGTTAAGGCAGCGAAGAACCTGCTTTCCGAGCTCGAATCCTTGCTTTGCTTCGTCGTACGATGCATTTGCCGGCAGAATACCTTGATGCGCAAATGCATTGCGCCACGTAATGAGATTTCCGTACGAAGCCTTGACGCTTCGGCCTGACGTGGACAGTTCCTGCAATTCCTCCGCATCGAGCAGGCGTGCAAATCGCGCTACGTAACGGTCGCCAAACTTCTTGATGTGATTTTTACGGAGGTCATCAAGAGTTATCCGACCATTCATACGCTCATACAGCTCCTGACAGAACGCGCCGAAAACGCGATGTTTGCGCGTTGCAAATTCGACCAAGATATCGCGTATCGCCAATTCCATGACTGTCACAGCCGACACGCAGACAAAGCCCACGTACCTGGTTCTCAGAAATGGCTCGATCGTCACCACAATTACAGTGTCGAGGTGGCCAATCAGTCCGTCTACTAGCTGGAATCGATCGGCGTATGGCATATTTCCTACTCGACAAGCACTTCCTTCGACCTCGCGAACCGCGCCTTAATTACCGCCACGTCGCTGGTTCCGTAGTAGGTAGCTTCATCAAAGGTCTTGTCACTTTTCAGCCGGGCGAAGCGCTCAGCCAGATCGTTTGGAATGTCTCCAATATTATTCAGAAGAACGCACATCACGGAATCTAGAGCCGAGGCATTCAATCTACCGCGCAGATGAAATGGTCGCTCGCCCAGTTTGTTGACAACGAACGCACAGAGCGTCGGAAATTCGCGAAGAAATTTTTGCGCCATAGGCGAACCCGCCGTTCTCTCCGCGAGCATTGTTTGATTCAGAAACTCCTTCATCGGTTTTTCATACTTCTCAAATCTGCTGGAGAGCGCTAGGACTCGAAGAACCAGCTCTACGTCCTTTTGATGCCGATCGAGCGTTGTCTTTCCAAGGATAGCTCGCCACTTCTTATCCTCATTGAGCTTGCGGAGCTGAGCCACCAATTCGCCTCGGAAAACACAGTTTCTAATTTCCTGGGCCGTCAATGGTGTACCGCCCGTGTTTAGCCGTTCAAAGATGTGATAAACACTAGTGCGCTCACCCTTTGGGTTCATCTGCCGAATATTGATCGCGCGAAGGACAGATCCGCGTAGTTTCCGCTGCGCCGGTTCATCGAGATCTGCGAACGTTTTCCGTGCAAACGGGCTTTTGTCGTTTAGGCCGGTTAGACGAAATACCTGCTTCTTTCCATGAATCGTTTCCTCTCCGAAATATCCGTCCATGTAATACACAAGCGACATGATTCTCTGCAGTCCATCTATAACAAGATTCCTGTTGCTCTCATCGACGTAGAAGAACACTTGTGGTACGGGCAATCCCATCAGAAATGACTCGATTAACAAGGACGACTGATGCATGGTCCAGACAAAGTTGCGCTGGAATTCTGGAACAATGATGTCCCCGGCACCCCACATTTCGTGGATGACACTTAGCGTCAGATCCGACGGGTATGCGGTAATGTCGTATGCTACATACGCTTCGCCATCGTCTGCGTCGCCATCCACTTGTAGTTCTGGTTCGTCAATTCTGCCGTTTGTCATGTTGACTGCCTCGTAGTCGATCTATGTGTTTGGTCGAGATGTGATTCCGCTGATCACTTGTAATGCGTGTGCCGGGCGGCATGACTAGACCTTAAATACCTTCATCACCTCATCCCCGAGGTGATTGATGACTTTTACTGCGATGCGCCCGGACTTCGGCTTGTCGAACGCGCGTGAAGTATCGCTGTTCAGCGTGGCCCAAGCTTCCTCGTTAATCTCGGCCTTCAACGTAGTCTTGAGCGCACTGTAGGGGTCATTCGCACCGAGGAAGTAGGCGTGGCGGACAAAAAAGCTTTCTTCGTTGTAGTCGGTGTCAATGAACCAGCAAGCTATACCGTCGGGGCCATCGCTGCGGACTTCGCCGGTTTGCGGGTGGAAAACGTCCACGCCGTTGACCTTGACCCGTAGCTTGCCGTCCTTGTCCGGAAGAATCTCGATATCCGGCTCACCGAAGATGACGAAGAGATTGCCCTTGCCGGTGTTCTTAAGGTCGTCGGCCATGTGCAGGTCGGCGTTCATGCGCGCCTTGAGCACGGGAATGCGGCCGAGCTTGCTGAACTCGCTGGCGTGCGCCTCGTAGTTGAAGGCGCAGGCGATCAGCACATCGAAATCGGCATCTCCCGCCTCTCGGGCAGCGGCCACGAGGTCGGGGCGGGTCACCGTGCCGAACTCCGGGCCGACGAAGATGGCGGCGCGCTTCTCCACCCCCGATTCCGCGTTGCCTTCGATGTAACGGCCCTCAGCACAGACCAGCTCGCCGGGCCAGGGATTGAGCGCAGTGAAGGTAATCCTGTCTTCCTTGTGCGCCTGCTGAACGCCGGCGGTCTTGAGGTTCTCCAAGATCATCTGCGGGAAGGTTTGCTTAGCGGCGTAGTCCGCACCGGGCTGGGCGGCCGTGTCGATCAGCTCGTCGTTCTCGTCCACGCCCAGGACGCGGTGCGGCGAGAGGCTCTCCACCGTAAACGGGCCGGCCACGCGGACCTTTTTCTTGTCGTCGTAGGGTTTGTCGTAGAGGTATTCGAACTCGGCCTTGGCCGCGATGGAGGCGTCGATCTCCTTCTGCCGCCCGATGCGGGCCTGCCACCAATCGGCGTGTAGCTTCTTCACGGCGTCCGACCACTTGGAATCGGCCCCATGTGGGATCTCCCACTCGTACCAAGTCTTTCTTAGCTCGGCATTCAGTTTTTCCCGCAACGGCTCCAGCTTCGCTTGCCACTCGTCCCAGATCACGTCAATCTCAGCATTGTTGGCGATGGCCTTGAGCGTAATGTGCTGCACGCGCTCGTAAACGAAACCGTGCCGGATGTTGCCGCGCACCGATTGCGAGGACGGCACATTACGGGTGATTTCGGCTTCCTTGATCTGGCCGTCACGCGAATCGGCCAACAGGTAATACGGATAGCGCGCGCCCATGATGCGCGCACGGGCCAGCGCCAGCGCCACGCGCGAGGTGTCGATGGTGATCCAGCGCCGGCCCCATTGCTCGGCGACGTACGCGCTTGTGCCGGAGCCACAGGTAGGGTCGAGAACGAGGTCGCCGGGATCAGTCGTCATGAGAACGCAACGCTGAATCAAGGTGGTTGGCGTTTGGACGACGTACACCTTTGGATCTGCGCGACTCTGAATCCCTCCGATGTCTACCCACGCGTTACTGATCGTAGTTGCGATAAAGTCATCAAGATAACGAACGTAGGCCAAGCTATTCCCGGTCAACTCGATTCTGTCGGCGCGCAACAAGCGGTCCATACCACCCTCGTTTGTCTTCCATCGCACCTTGATCGATGGCCGGATCTCCTGGCCTGCGACCCGGACGGTGAACCATGAGGCTGCCCCCTCGCCCTTATCACGTCCCACGCTCTGGCTGGTCAGGTTGTCCTGCCTGTACGCACGCGCACCGTGAGGCAGTTCCGCGTCCTTAGAACGCTCAGCGCCACTTAGGCTGCGGCGTTCGAGATTGGCCAGACGGACGCGGTTGTACTTGTCGGCTCCATCTTCCCCAAGCTCCTTTGATCCAAACAGTGCCCGGTATTTGGTCCTCTTGCGGTCTCTGGCGAACCAGAGCACGTAGTCCACGACACCTGCAAGGTACACGCCGGTTGAGCCACCAGATGTCTTCGTGGAAACCTGAGCTACGAAGCTCTCTTCCCCAAATACCTCATCCATCACGGCCCGTACGCGATGCACATTCTCATCGCCAATCTGCACGAAGATTGACCCTGATTCCGCCAGCAAATCTCTAGCCACGGTCAACCGGTCGCGCAGATAAGTGAGGTAGCTGTGAACGTTGTCGCGCCAAGTGTCGCGAAAGGCCTTCACCTGCTCCGGCTCACGCGTAATCTGCGTGACGTTGCCGTCCTTCACGTCGCGGCTGGTGGTGCTCCACTGAAAGTTGCTATTGAACTTGATGCCGTAGGGCGGATCGATATAGATACACTGCACTTTGCCGCGCAGGCCCTCGCGCTCGGCGAGGCTCGCCATCACCTGCAGCGAATCGCCGAGGATCATGCGGTTCGACCAGTTCTGGTCGTGCTGGTAGAACTCGGTTTTGTCCACGCCCTTGGGCATGCCGTTGAAATCGGCGAACAAATCCGGCGTGGTCGGCCCGGCCTCGTGCGCGCGCTCGCGCGTCTCGCGCAGCAGGTCGTCGATCAGCGCCTTGGGATGAACCTTCTCCTGGATATACAAGGGCGGGGCATGGACGACGAGGTCGCTCCAATCCTGCTCGTCCTTGCCGCGCCAGACGAGCTGCGGGTCCAGGTCGCGGTTGCGCCGCTCGTAGGCCACCCGCACCGGGCTCTGTTCCTCTTTCTGCAGGACGGACTGGTACTCCGCCGTGGGGATGTTCTTGCGCGTCGCCTCCTCGTGCTTGAGGGCGGTGACGGTCTTTGCGCTGTTCGATTTCTTGGCCATGGGCGATTGGGGCGCGTCGGCGCGTTCAGGAATCCAGCGAGTCCGGGTTCTTCAGCGACTTCTTCTGGTCGGACTCAAGCCTGCGCTCGACCTTCTTCACGTCCTCTGCCGCGGGGAGGCTCTCGGGCCGGATGCCGCGATCGAGCAGCGTCTTGCGTACTGCTTCGTTGTTGGTCACATGCTCGCGCGAGATGGCGGCCTCGGACCTCAGCGTTCGCTCCCGAGAGTTGAAAATGGTGATCTCGGTGGCGAAGTCCTTGGCTTTCAGGATGATGGTCGGCGCGAAGTCCGCCAACGGGCGACTGTCGGGCACCTTCCACTGGGCCTTCATCGCCTGCGTGGACTTGCCGAAAAGCGCCTGATCACCCTTGCTCCGGATCAACGCAAAGTCCTGGTTCCCGCCTGCTTGTTCGTAAATCAGCGACGACAGATCCTTCTCCGTGGCGGTGAGTTTCTTGCGCGCCGAGACACGCTCGGCGTCGAGCAGGCGCTGCTCGATCAGTTCCGCCCGCCGTGTTTGCAGCGCGAAATAGGTCTGCGCAAAGGCGATCTCCTGCTTCTTGGAGTCGCCGTTCTGCGCGATCAGGTAGCAGGCGTAGCGCGTGAGCATAATGTCGTCGATCTCACGCTGACTGCCCGATCCCAGGTCGACCATTTTGTTGACCTCAACAAAATGGTGAGCTACGGGGTGCCCCGAGACCTCGCACGCGGTCTTGGCCTTCGAAATGACGGTCGTGAAATTGCGCCATTCGGCATAGCCCAGCAAGTGCTGTACGTCTCGCGCGAGCCAGTACTCGACGCCGCCGTCGGTCTGCTGGGCGTGACCCTCAAACGTGGTGGTAAGCGTGCGCACGATGTCGGGTTTCATTGCGCCTCCAGCGGTAGCGAGGTGATCTGATCCATCATCCTGTCGAACTCGCTCGCCACTTTCGCCGCGAAATTGGCCTCGATCTGATAAACCTCGGTGAACTCGGCGAATGCCCAGCGACCATGCGTGCCAAGGTGGTTCACGCCCGGCACCCAGTACGTTTCCATCGTGGATTTCTTTTCCTTGGCGTCCTCGCGCCGGTAGCCTTTGATCTCGACGATGAGGTGCAGGAGATCCTCCTCGCCGTGGCCGTCATCCACCAACACGATGAAGTCGGGCAGGTACTTGCGCGTTTCCGAGCCGTAGCGGTAAGGCACTTCGAGGCCGAGGTTGTGGTTCTTCACATAGGCGCGCACGCGCGGATGCGCCTCCGCCACGCGACAGAACTCGGCTTCCCAATCGCTGTCGAGAATGACCCAGTTGACGTGGCAGCGACGGGCGTCAGTTTCCCAGCGGTCCGTCCTCGAGGTATTGAACCGCACATGCGCAGTGGAGCCGATGGGGTTGTAGGGGTCGAGCATGGCCTTGATCGGGCGCTCACCCTCGAATCGGCGCGTGATGCCGGCGATGATCTTGTTGCAAGCCATGTCCGCGAGCATCTTGTACTTAAGCTGAGCCGGGTAAGTTCCGCCCTTGCACACAAGGTAGCCGTCCAGCCATTGCTTGGCGACGCGCTTCAACTGTCCGAACAGGTGCAGCTTGGGGTCTTCGCCAGGATCGCGCCATTTGGTGAGAACAAGGTGGGACACCAGCTCATACAGAACCTGCGAGGGTCGGACGCCGCCGGTGTGGATCAGATTGAGGTTCACCTTCTCGCCAATGATTCCGGAGTTCTGCGTTTCGGTCGCGCCGACAAGGTCCGGTGTCAGTACCAGTACCGAGTCGTCGTTGAAGTCCGCGGTAATTCGATCCGTGGGCAACTCGACGCGGTAGCCCTCCACCCGCGGGAAGCGGACCTCCAGCGCGTCGCGTTCCGGCCGCACGGCCTTGACCTGGATAGTCTCGCGCGGCGGCTGCGGCGGCGCGACGACCGGCTTGGCGTTGAAATCGAATGGAACCCCGAGGACATCGGCGTACTCAACATTGAACAACCCGTCTTCGTTCAAATCGTAGGACTGGCGGCGCAGCGCCCGCCCGATGACCTGCTCGCACAGGAGCTGGGTTCCGAAGGCTCGCACGCCAAGCACATGGGTCACGGTATTGGCGTCCCAGCCCTCGGTGAGCATCGACACCGAGACCACGCAGCGTGTCATTCCGCCCAATTGGCCATGCTTGCCGACGGTGTTCATCACTTCGCGGAGAAGCGTCACGTCATCGAGTTCCTTCCCCATTTGCAGTTCAGCTGCGAGCTTGCCGCCGCGATCGAAGATCTCGCGGCGGAAGCGCTCGATCTCATCGGCGGCCATGCCACGGAAATTGTCGTCCAGCGCCTCGCCGGACTCGAGCTGCTCGCTGTCGATCAGCAAGGTGTTGGGTCGCGCGAGCGGGTTGCCGTGCTCGTCGAAATTGCGGAACAGCGCGAGGCGCCCATTCTCCAGCGTGGTGGAACCGTCATCGTTCTGCCGATGAAAGCCGGAAATGTAGTCGTACACCAGCTTCGAGGTAGAGGTGTTGTTGCAGACCACGATAAAGCACGGCGGCACGCGAACGCCCGCCTTGTCCCAGAGCTCGTAGGTCTCCCGGTAGTGGCCATAGAGGGCGTCGAGTGCGGTCAGGAGTTGCGGCGGGAGACTCAAGGGATCCAGAGCGTTGGACTTGCCGCGCCCTTTCTTGGGCATCTTCCCGCGGATGTGTTCCCAAAGGTTGCGGTACATGGGCACCTCCCCGCCCGGAATATTGTCTGCCACCGGAACGCGCGGCAGCTTGACGATGCCGCACTCGATGGCGTCCATCAGCGAGAAGTCGCTCATCGTCCAGGGAAACAGCGTGCCCTCAGCGTAACCGGAGCCGCGCAGGAAAAACGGGGTCGCGGACAAATCCATCACACGCGCGACGCCAAGCTTGCGATTCGCCGCCTCCAGGCCGGAAATCCACAAACGGGCGGCCTCGTTATTCTTCTCGGCCTCCTTCCTGTCATCGCCCTTCAGGTCTTCCTCGTCTTCCGCTCCCGGCTTTTCGCGGTAGCAGTGGTGGGCTTCATCGTTCAGCACGAGGATGTTCTTCAGGCCCATCAGGTCGGGCATCACCCGTTGCAACATCTGACCCTCGGTTTCGAGGGTTTTCAGCTCTTCGCCCCGTCCCTGCAGCAGCGAGCGACCACCCTTGGAAAGGTCGATCCGCTCGCGCAACTTGAAGGCGTGAAAGTTGGTGATGACGATCTTGGCCCGGTTGACGTCGTCGAGCATGTCGCCCGGAACCAGTTCCCGGTCCTTGTAATAGCTGTCCGGGTCATTCGGCTGTAGGACCCGCAGGCGGTCCTTGATCGTGAGGCCCGGTGTAACGACAAGAAAGCCGCGCGTGAAGCGCTTGCTCTGCGGTCGCCGCACCGCGTTGATGGTTTGCCAAGCGATCAGCATCGCCATGACCGTGGTCTTGCCGGCCCCGGTGGCAAGCTTCAGTGCGAGGCGCACGAGATCGGGATTGGCGTCGTTGTTGGAATTGGTCAGGTGCTCCAGAACACCCTCGCCCACCTTGCCCGCCTGCGGCGCGACCTCAGTGAGCCAGATGGCGGTTTCGACCGCCTCGATCTGACAAAAGAAGGGACGGATACTGCTGAACCTGTGGTGTCGCCAGTGCTGCAGCAGTCGCGCGGTCTCGGGCGAGACGCGCCAGTCGTTGCTGTTGGGAAGAGCGCGCCACCGATCCACCTGTTGGCGAACCGAATTGATGATCGCCGTGTGGTCGTATCGCTGCTCCTGCGTGGAAAGCCCTTTGCCTTCATCGAACAGCAGCGACTTCTGCTCGCCCGCGCCTTTGCGCTTTTTCGGCTTCGGTATCGGCGTGATGAATTCCGCACGGCGGCGGCGCTCAATAATCTGTTGCGTCGGCTGGCCCTCCGCATCGAGCTCCCAATAGCGCGACGGGTAGCCGTAGGGCGAGTTGAGGATGGGCTTCTCGAAGAATGCGTTGTTCACACGTGTTTGCGTTGCAGCGCTAGCGTGGCCCAAGAGTACCGCACCGCCACATCCGGCAAAAGGCGACTTTGGTATAGGTCGAAGGGCCGTTCGGCACCTGCTGCTCGCAGCTGAGCGCTCAGCGCACCGCGAGCAGCACGACGCCCGCGAGCACGATCAGCGCGCCGAGCGCGGTGCGCGGATTGAGGTTTTCGCGGTTCCTGAGCACCAGCACGCTGTAGGGAAAAATCACGAGCGGCGTGGTGTGGACGACGAGCGCGGCGAGCGCGATCTCGACGCGCTCCATGGCCATCGTGACGAAGATCGTCCCGAGCGTCGTCACGGTGCCGCAGCCGACGTACAGGGCAATGCCGCCCGGCAGGCCGCGACCGAACTCGTCGCGGATCTTGCCCCAATCCCGCGTGGCCGCGAGCTGCAGGATGAGCGCCGCGACCGACGAGATGAAGGTGCCGAATGCCGGTTCGCTCCATTCGCGTGCGGCCACCCCGCGGATCGCGTTGCCGAATCCGAAGCCCGCAATCGTCAGGACGCCGAGCAGCATCCCCTTTCGCAGCAGTGCACCACCCGAGGCGGTGAGGTCGCGCGAGTGAGTCAGCCACAGGCCCGTCCATACGATCGCCATTAGCAGGAATTCGTACGCGCCGAGCCGTTCGTTCACCAGGAGCCAGGCCGCGAGCAGCGAGAACACCGGCGTCGCCGAGTGGAACACGCTGGCGCGCGCGGGTCCCACCAGACGCACGGTTTCGAACAGCATTCGGCGGGCAAGGAACGTCCCGATGACACCGCCCGCCAGAAACCAGGCCGCGCCGCGCCAGTTCCAGCTGTAGGGCGCGCTCCGCAGGCCGAGTTCGACGGCGTAGATCGCGCCGGAAACCACCACGTTGACTGCGAGCACGACGAAGAATCCGGCCTCGACGGAAAGCCGCATCACGGCGTAGCGCGTGATCAGGATGTTGCTGGCGAACGCCAGCATGGCGAGGAAGGCGAGCCCGATGCCCATGGCGCGCCAGTATGCGGTATCGTGCGCCGGACGATGGCAGCGCCGGTCAGCGTTTCACATACCCACGTACACTCGATCCGCGTGCAAGGCGGTCGCGAAGCGCTGGTCGCGCGGGTGCTCGTCGCGGAGGGCGCGGAAGGCTACGGTTTCACGCTGAATGGCGACGCCGGTGTCGCGCGCGACATGGCGGGCTGGGACGCTGCCGCGCGCAGCCGCCGGCTGTCGCTGCCCGGGTTGCTGGGCGCCGCGGCGTGCCGCGAGATCGCGGTGCGCGCCGATGAACTGCCCGCGATCGCCCCGGACTGGGATGCGTTTCGCCGCGGCCTGCGCGAAAACCGCTGGAAACTGCTTCGCCTCGATCCCTTCGCCTGGGGATCGCTGGAGAAAATCCACTCGATCGCCGCGGTCGCCGGCGACCGGCCGATCGCACTGCTGGCACCGAACGCGCATCCGTGGGAACTCACGTGGTGCGCCGCGCTCGCGGCGACGCTGTCCGCGCGCGAGTCGCTGGTCATCGTTCGCGCAGGGCCTGCGCAGAACGCGATCGCGGTGCCGGGCGGGCCCGGCGTCGGAATCGACTGGTCGCTGGAGCCGGGGTTCGCCGCGGTTCGCTGGGAGCCGCGCTAACCCCAGACTTCTCGCGCCACTTCCACGATCCGCTCGAGCTTGCGCCACTGCTCGTCGCCCGAGATCAGGTTGCCGTGGTGCGTCGAGGCAAAACCGCACTGGGGCGACAGGCACAGGTTCTCCAGCGGCACGTACTTCGCGGCCGCCTCGATGCGACGCTTGAGCGTGTCCTTGTCCTCGAGCACTCCGAGCTTGGTCGTCACCAGGCCGAGCACCACTTTCTTGCCGAGCGGCAGATACCGCAGCGGCGCGAAATCTCCGGCGCGGTCGCTGTCGAACTCCATGAAGAATCCGTCCACGTCCGCACCGAACATCGCCTCGACCACCGGCTCGTAGCCGCCCGAGGCAACCCAGGTGCTCTTGAAATTGCCGCGGCAGGTGTGCATCGTGACCGCCAGTCCCGCCGGCCGGTCCGAGAGCACGGCGTTGATCGCGCCGACGTAGTCGCGCGCGAGCGTCGCCGGGTCGTCGCCGCGCTTCACCATGCTGGCGCGGAATTCGGCGTCGCACAGGTATGCGAAGCTCGTGTCGTCGAGCTGCAGATAGCGGCAGCCGGCCGCGGCAAGATCGCGGATTTCCTCGCGGTAGGCGCCCGCGACGTCGGTCCAGAATTCGCCGAGTTCAGGATAGGCCTCGCGGCTGATTCCGGCGCGCCCTGGTCGCATGTGCAGCATCGCGGGCGCCGGAAGCGTCTGCTTCGCCGTGCGCGCGGTCGCCGCCTGCGTGAAGCGGAACGCATCGACGAAGATCGGCCGCGGGCGTCGCACCTTTCCCGTAACGCGCAGCGTCGGAGGCTGCTCCTCGGTGTCCTTGAAGCCCACCACCAGCGGCGCGCTGTGGGCTTCGACGCCCTCGAACCCGGTGAGGAAATCCACGTGCCACCAGTCACGCCGGAATTCGCCGTCGGTGACCGCCTGCAGCCCGACCGTCTCCTGCTTCGCGATGGCGTCGCGGATTGCGCGATCCTCGATTTCGCGCAAGGCCTCGGGCGCGAGTTCGCCACGCCTTGCGCGAGCACGGGCGTCGCGCAGCCCGGGCGGGCGCAACAGGCTGCCGACCTGGTCGGCGCGGTAAGGAGGTTTCATCGATTCGGCCTTTCTCGCGTCGGATGCTACCATCGCGCCGCACACTGGGAGATTCGCCGTGTTTCGTCTGGCCGTTGCCGCGGTATTGCTCGCCCGGGCTGCGCCGCCGCTCGCGCAGGACAGGACGCCGAAGATCATCCTCGGCTATCCGCCGGGCGCCTCGAGCGACGTACTCACCGACTACGACAACTGGGGTCCGGTGATCCGGGCCCCGGGCTTCAAGCCGGCGCGATAAAGAGCGCGGTTTTCGCAGCCCGTGAAGATCCTGTTCGCTTCGACGACCGAACCGGCCTCGCGCTGGGTGCCCGAGCTCGAACGGGCGCTGCCGAACGACCGCATCACGCTCGAGCCGAGCAACGAGGTCGAAGTCGCGCTCGTCGCGAATCCTCCGGCGGGCACGTTTCGCGAGCTGTCCAAGCTGAAACTCGTCCAGTCGCTGTGGATGGGCGTGGACAACCTGGTCGCGGATCCGCTGCTGCCGCCTGGAGTGCCGGTCGCCCGGCTGCTCGATCCCGGGATGGTGGCGGCGATGACCGAGACCGTGCTCGCGCACGTGCTCGACTGGCATCGCCTTCACTTTCGCTACCGCGAACAGCAGGCCGCGAGTCTGTGGCAGCAGCTACCGCAGATCATGGCGGGCGAGCGCACCATCGCGATCCTCGGACTGGGCGCGCTCGGCTCGGTCGCCGCACAGGCGCTCGCGACGCTCGGTTTCCAGGTGCTCGGCTGGAGCCGGCGCCCGCGCGCGCTGCCCCGCGTGCAGTGCATGACCGAGCTGCCGCTCGTGCTCGAGCGCAGCGACCTCGTGATCTGCATGCTGCCGCTCACCAGGTCTACGCGCGGCATCCTCAACGCGCGTACCTTCGAGCTGATGCCCGAGGGCGCCTGCCTGATCAACGTCGCTCGCGGCGAGCACGTGGTCGAAAACGATCTTCGCGAGGCGCTCGAATCGGGATGGATCACGCACGCCTATCTCGACGTGTTCGAGAAGGAGCCGCTGCACGAAAGCCACCCGTTCTGGAGGCACCCGCGCGTGACGCTCACGCCGCACGTCGCGGCGCTCACCGAGCCGCGCACCGCGATTCCGGAGATCGTCGTCAACATCGAGCGGCTGCGCCGTGCAGAGCCCCTCGAAGGGCTGGTGGACGTCGAAGCAGGCTACTGAGGGTCGCTCACTCGATCACCCGGTCGGCGCGCAGGAGGATCGACTGCGGGATCGCAAGGCCGAGCGCTTTGGCGGTCTTCAGGTTGATGATCAGCTCGAACTTGAGCGGTCGCTCGATCGGCAGATCGCCGGGTTTTGCACCTTTGAGAATCCTGTCGACGAATGCGGCGGCGCGCCGGAAGCTGTCGGCCAGGTTGAATCCGTAGCTGACCAGCCCGCCGTCATCGGAAAACACCGGCAAGGGATAAATCGCAGGCAACCCGGGTCTCGCCACGGCGTCGATCAAGAGACCGCGAAACCCGTGATACACCGGATCGAGTCCGACCACGAGCAGTTCGGGCCTGGCGCGGCGCAGCGTCGAGTGAAGCGCGTCCATCTCGGTGCGGTTCGAGGCACGAATCATGATCGCCTCGACCCCGAGCCGGCGCGCTGAGTCTTCGGCAACCGACTCGAAACCCGCGTTGCGCCGGCGCAGCGCCGGATCCCGGCTGATGAGGAACGCGAACCGCCTCGCGCGCGGCACCAACTCGCGCCCGAGCTCGAACTGCTTGGGAATGAGGTCTTCGCCCTGATTGACGACCCCGGTGACGTTGCCGCCCGGCCGCGCGAGGCTCGCGACGAATCCCTCGGCGACCGGATCGCTCATCGTCCCCATGACGATCGGTATGCTCTTGGTTGCGGCGACCGCGGCGCCGACCCCGGCCGGATTCGAGGCGAGGATGACGTCGGGGCCCAGAGCGACCAGTTCCCGGGCAAGTGCAGGCAGCCGCGACAGCTCGCCCTGCGCATCCCCGACATCGACTCTCAGGTTCCGGCCCTCGACGTGACCCAGTGCCTTCAGCCCGTCCTTGAAGGCGGCCATGGAGTAAGCGCTCCCCCGCAGGCTCGCGAAAAGGCAGCCGACCCTCGCCACGCGTGCGCGCTCCTGCGAAATCGCGGCCCGGGTGGCGGCGAGCACGACCGGCGCACTCGCGATGCTCAGAAAGCGACGCCGCGTGATCATTCGATCACCCGGTCGGGCCGCTGATGCGCTACATGCTCGACACCGACACGCTCATCTATGTGCTGAACGCGCGACCGCAGCACGAGGCCGTGCTCCAGCGCTTTGACCGCGCGCCGCCCCGCGACCTGGTGGTTTCGGCGGTCACGCTCGCCGAACTGCGCTTCGGCATCGCGAAAAGCCGCGAACGCGAGCCGGCGCGCCTCGCCCTGCAGCGCGTATGCGAAGGGTCGAACGCGGTGCCTTTCGATCAAATCGCAGCCGCCCGATACGGCGTTGTGCGAGCGAAGCTTGAAGCGTCCGGTTCGTCCATCGGACCGCTCGATACGCTGATCGCGGCGCACGCCTCGAGTCCGCGCCTGACCCTCGTCACGGGCAACCTGCGCGAGTTCTCGCGCGTGCCGGGGCTGCACTGCGAGAGCTGGCTTCCCGGCCGAGGCTTTCACTCGATCACCCGGTCGGCACGCAGGAGCACGGACTGCGGTACCGCGATTCCGAGCGCCCGTGCAGTCTTCAGATTGACCACCATTTCGTACCTGTTCGGCTGCTCGATCGGCAGATCGGCAGGCCGCGCCCGGCGCGAGCAACGCGGCAATCGAGTCACGGCGGTTCACTCAGCCCTCCCTGGACCGGTCGAACGACGCGCAGTCTACGCCTCAGCGCTCGGCGCCGTCAGGCTCGCTTGCCGCCGCCTTACTCCGACCCTGGTTTTCGAGGGAAGCTTTACTCTGACCCCAGGTTTCCAGCGCTTTGCGGAATTCGGCCATCGACTCGGGACTCACTTTAGCGCCGCATTCGTAGCAGCAGTCGTGCATGCGGTCGAACCAGCGGCAGCCGCACTCGTCGCAGGCGAGTTCGGGCGCGCCGGAGGGATTGGAGAAAATCACCCGCCGCGCCTCACCGACAGGTTCCCTGGAACGGCAGTCCCAGCGCCTCGAAGAAATCGCTCCAGCCGCGCTCGCGCAATTCCTTCCTCGAGCGCATCACCATGACGAGCATGCGCCCGTCGCGAAGCTCGCGCTTCAGTTCGCTCATCGGCTCGCCGTGCGCAAGCGCGGCTTCGAGCGCGCCCTCCTCGGGAAGGAACAGCACGTCGGAGGCGAGCGACTTCAATCCGCGGTATTCGGCAGACCGAACCGACATTCCCGCGGGGTCGCGCAGCCACAGCAGCATCGGCACCGGGTCGCGCGCCTGCTTGACGTTGGCGCGCGGCGGCGAGCCTGGCGCGAGCGCGATGCTCGCGCCGACCTGGACCTCGGAGAACAGGTCCGCGTTGCCTTCGAGCACGCTCTGCCACGAAGCCATCAGATGCGCGCGCCCAACCGGTAACCCTCGTGAATCGCGGCATCGAGTCCGCGCGGCATGATCGCGTCGCCGCAGCCGTGCAGTTCGTCGATCATCCATTCGAATTCCGCGAACAGTTCCTGGTTCGCGCGCCGCGGCCCGGCGGCGATCACCGTGTCGGCGGGAATCGTGGTCTCTGCGCCCTTCGCGTCCGCAACCACCACGGCGTCCGGCGTGATGCGCACCAGGCGCGTGAGCGTGAGCGTCCGGATTCCGAGTTCCTCGACCCACGACGTATGCCGCCACTTGAAGGTCGGCATCACGTCTTCGGCGATGCGCTTGCCGCGCTCGACGAGCGTCACTTCGGCGCCCTGCTTGCGCAGCGACTCGGCGACCACGAGCCCCACCTTGTTGCCGGCCAGCACCACGACGCTGCGGCCCGTTTTCACCCTGCCGGCGGCGACGTCGAGCGCATCGACGAGGCGCTCGCGGCCCTCGAACTGGGCGTAGGCCTCCATGTCCACGCGCGCGCCGGAAGCGACCACGCAGACGTCGTACCGGTGCAGCACCGAGCGCATGAACTTCGGGTTCGCCTCGGTGTTGAACTGCATCCTGACGCCGAGTTTTTTCGCCATCACCTCGTAGTGGCGGACGACCGAATTCAGGTCGTCGGGGCGCCCCAGATCGTGCGCCGCGTAACCGAGGAGGTTGCCGCCGATGCGGCTGCCGCGCTCGATCACGGTGACGTCGTGGCCGCGCTTCGCCGCGGTGGTCGCGAATTCCATTCCGGCCGGCCCGGCGCCGATCACCATGACTTTCTTTTTCACCGCGGCGGGCGTGATCGCGTACTCGGGCTCCACCTCGTGGCCGAGCGCCGGGTTCATGGTGCAGGAGTACGGCAGGTCGCGGAACACGCGCGAAAGGCAATTCAGCGAACCGATGCAACGGCGAACTTCGTCCAGCCGGTCCTCGGCCGCCTTGTGCACGAGATCGGGATCGGCGAGCAGCGGCCGGCACACTTCCCAGTAGTCGAACTCGCCGCGCCCGATGCACTCGTTCGCCATCACGGGGTCGGGCAGCCGGTTGCCGTAGGCGATCAGCGTGTTCGGGCATTCCTCTTTGGCGCGGATCGCAAGCCGGTTCCAGTACCCCGGCGGCACGTCGCGGCCGATCGAGGATTCGGGCGCTTCCTGCCAGCCGACGGTCACGCTGATCATGTCGACGCCGCAGCCCGCGGCCTGGCGCATCAGCTCGAAGCACTCGTCCTCGGTGTTGCCGCCCCACTGGTCCATCAGCTCGGCGCCGTTCAGGCGCACGATGAACGGGTGCTCCGGAAGCGCCTGCTTGACCGCGTCGATCAGCTCGCGCATGAAGCGGCCGCGGTTTTCGACCGAGCCGCCGTATTCGTCGCTCCTCTGGTTGGTGAATTTCGAATTGAACGAGGCAAGCAGATATCCCATGAAGCTCGTCACTTCCACGCCGTCGAACCCCGCGCGGATCGCGCGCTTCGCGGCGTCCACGTGCTCGCCGATGCAGCGCCGGATGTCGTCCTTCGACATTTCGCGCGGCGGGCGGAAATGCGGCAGCGTCTGCGGCACCACCGAGGGCTGCACGCAGTAACCGAGGTCGATGCCGCCGTAGCGCCCCGCGTGCAGGATCTGCTGGATCGCGACTGCGCCCGCGTCGTGGATGTAGCGCGCGATGGTCTCGAACTGCGGCAGGAACTTGTCGTCGTACAGCGCGACCTGCCGGAAGTACGACTTGCCCTCGCCCTTCGGATCCGGGTAGGCGCCCTGGTTGGTGATGATGCCGCAGCCGGTTCCGGCGATCACGCGAGTGCGGGCGAGTTCCCGCGGCGTAATGTAGCCGTCGCGCGTGTTGTAGTTCGAGACGCAGCAGGCGCCGTACTTGATCAGGTTCGGCGCATCGTAACGGCCGACGCGGCCGGGCCTGAACAGGTGCGGCAGTTTTTGCTCTCCGGGTCTTGCGCTCATGTCTTCCTTTCGCTGGCGAGTTGCGCGGCGATCCGCTCGCGCAGCTCGCGTTTCAGGATCTTTCCTACGGGACTGGTGGGAAACTCGTCGACGACTTCGAGCCGCTCGGGCAGCTTGAAGCTCGCGATCCGGTGTCCCTTGAGGAAATCGACGATCTCTCCCAGCGTCAGCGTGGCGCCGGGCTTCGGGATGACGAACGCGCAGGCCTTTTCGCCGAACGCCTCGTCGGGCATCGCGACCAGCGTCGCCGCCTTCACTTTCGGGTGCGCGAACAGGTAGTTCTCGATTTCGTCGCAGCTGATCTTCTCGCCGCCGCGGTTGATCGTGTCCTTGCGCCGCCCCTCGGTGTAGAGCTGCCGGCCGCGCTTCCTCACGTAGTCGCCCATCCGGTAAAAGCCTTCCGGCGTGAAGCCTTCGAGGTTTTTTTCGGGCGCGTTGTAGTAGCCGCGGATGGTGTAGGGGCCGCGCACGCAGAGCTCTCCCGGCGAGCCGTCGGGCACCGCCCGCCCCTCGTCGTCGAGGACCTCGATCTCGTCGTCGTCGCAGATCGGGATGCCGCTCGACTCGAGCACCGCCTCGTCGTCGCCGTACAGGCGAACCATGCTGATCAAGCCTTCGGCGGTGCCGTAGATCTCCTGCGGCGTGCAGCCCAGGCGGTCGCGCAGCCGGGCGCGCAGCTCGGGCGCAAGCCGGGCGCCGCCGTTCTGCACCACTTTCAGCGTCGAGAGATCGTGATGCCCGTGCACGCGGCCCGCGAGCCACGCTGAAATGAGCGGCACCGCCGCGGGAATCACGGTCACGCCCTCGCGCTCGATGAGCGGGAACACGGTCTCGGCATCCCCCGAGGGCGCGAGCACCACCGTGCCGCCGTGGTACAGCGCGCCCATCAGTCCGGGCGAGGCGAGGTTGTAGTTGTGCCCGAGCGGCAGGATCGGCATGAGCACGGTGTGCTCTGCGAACCCCGCGAGCAGCCCGCAACGCTTCGCGTTGTACACGTAGTCGTCGTGCGTCCGGGGGATCAGCTTCGAGAGCGAGGTCGTGCCTCCGGAAAGCAGCATCAGCGCGACTTCCGACGGATCGAGCCTCGGCAGCTCCTGCAACGAGGACGGCGCGTCCATCAGGTCCGCGAGCGAGTGCTGCCCTGCGAGCGGCTCACCCGCGACGAACACCTCGCGCAGCGACGGACACATGGCGCGCATCTCCTCGGCCATCGCGCGGTAATCGAACCCGCGGAGCGTATCGGGAATCACGTACGCGGCGGCGCCCGACGCGGTGATGAAATGGCGGACTTCGGTGTGCCGGTGCGCGCGCAGCGCCATCACCGGGATGCAGCCGGCACGGATCAAACCGAAGAACGCGTAGGCGAACTCGGGCACGTTGTGCAGTTGGAGCACGACGCGCTCGAGCGGTTTGAGGCCGCGGCGAACGAACTGCACTGCAAGCCGCTCGATGCGCACGCCCAGTTCGGCATAGGTGATGCGTTCCGCGCCGTGCACCAGCGCGACCTTCTCCGGCCGCAAGGCGATCGAACGCGCGAGCGCGTCGCAGATCGACACGCCCTCCCAGTAGCCCCGCTCGCGATAGCGGCGGGCATAGTCTTCAGGCCATGCGACGCAACCCGTCAGCACGCATCCTCCCGGTGGAGGGGCTAACGTGCCAGATGGGGCCGTGCCGAGGCTTGTGTTACATCAAGGGAAGCTGAACTCAGGCGCGCTTGCCGGGCGCCCGGACTTTCTTCGGCGGCAAACCGGCGACGTAGCGTTCCGATAGGGCGATCCAGCGTTTCAGCGCTTGTGCATCGCACGATGCCGGATCGACCCAGACGAACCCGGCCATCGGCCGTCCGGTGAAATCCATCGGTCGCGCGCCGCGGCGCCGCAGCGCCGCGTCGTTCTGGTCCTTGCCGACGCGAAACATGAATCCCTGCTTCGCGGTGCCGCAGAGCATGTTGCCGCGGTGCAGAAAACAGATACCGCCGAACATCGATTTTTCGGCGATATCGCTTCGCTGACCGAGCGCACGGCGAATCCGGCCCGCGAGTTCGACCGGATCGTGAAACACAAGCGCGCGCGGCATCTCAGCCGGCAGGTGGCGCCGTTTCGCGAAAGCTCGGGCGAGCGCGGATCACGCCCTGCGCGCGCATCACGTTCGAATGCTTCGCGAGAAGCGCACGGCCCTCCGGAAACTGCTCGACATACCAGAGGATGGGCGCAAGAAACAGATCCGCCATGGACAACACCCGGCCAACGAGAAAATCGCGGCCGCCATACGCCGCATCGAGGATCGCGAGCAGCTCGGCGATCTCCTTTACCGCCGCATCGATGATCGCGCGGTCCGGCCGCCCGCCCTCGCCTTTGGGAAATACGTACGGCAACACGTAGCGGCGGATCATCGGCCCGTCGACATAGGCATTGATGGCGCTCACCCACTGCTCGCAGTGCGCGCGGTCGCGAACGGTACCGGGCACGAGGCTCGGCCCCGCGAACGCCTCGTCCACGTACCGCAGGATCGCGCTGGTTTCGAACAGCGTCACGCGGCCGTCGCGAAACGCCGGGATCCGCCCGAACGGATTCAGCGCGACAAGCTCCGGCGAGTGCGGCGCGAGCGGCTGCAGGGTGTAGCGAATCCCTTTTTCCGCGAGCCCCATGCGGGCGGTGCGCGTATAGCTGCTGCGCGGATCGCCGAACAGCGCCACCGTCGCGGCCTGGCCGCGTTCGTCCAGCAGATCGGTGAGCTGGTTCAGGCTCGAACCCCAGCCCTCCTCGTGGAGGTCGCGCATCGCCGCGTCCGGAAACCCGGCGTGCGTCATGCGGATTTCCGTTCCCGCGGCGCGTTCGATGAAGTCGATCGCGATCGTCGTTTCGATGTCCATCCCCGGGCGGCCGTCCCAGCGCCAGCCGTAAGCGAGCCGCTTCGGCCGCTCGAATTCCCGGTAGGTGCCCCCGGCGACGCGTTTCGACCCGTCGCGCGCCTGCATCGTGATGCGGAACCGGCCGCCGGCGCGAGCGTCGAATGCGGCCTGAGGCACGCTCATGCCGCGGGGGCACATCCAGCGGCTCGCGAGCGGCGCGGTCACGAAGGCGTCGAAGACGCGTTCCCGCGGCGCGCGGATGAATCGAATCAGGGTTACGTTGAAACCTGCGTCGTCGGCCATGCGCCCTCCCTTCTAGCGAGCAAGATAGCCCGAATCCACCGGCAGCGTCACGCCCGTGATGCAACGCGCCGCAGGCGACGCAAGGAACAGGATCGCCGCCGCGATGTCGTGGGTCTCGGGCAGTACGCCGAGCGGCGTATGGCGCATCACCGAGCCGAGAACTTCCGGATTGCCGAATACCGGGATGGTCAGATCGGTGCGCACGAAGGTCGGCGCCACGGCGTTGACGCGAACGCCGAAGTCGGCGAATTCGAGCGCCAGCGCGCGCGTCAGGTTGACCACCGCGCCCTTGGAGGCCTGGTACGCGGGGTTCGGAAACAATCCGCCCGACAGGCCCATGATCGACGCCAGGTTCACGATCGCGCCGCCGCCAGCGCCGCGCATGCCGCGCGCCGCGATCCGGGAGCACAGGAACAGCCCCTTCAGGTTGACGCCGAGGACGCGATCCCAATCCTCGACCGTGATTTCGAGCGCATTCTTTCGCACCGCGATGCCTGCGTTGTTGACCAGTACGTTGATGCCGCCGAGTTCCTGCCGGGCCTGTTCGAGCGCACGCTCGATCTCGGATTCCTGCGAGACGTCGGCCTGGATGACGCCGTCGCCCGCCTCCTGGTCGATGCGGGCAACGCGCGCCCCGGCCTCCTCGAACAGCGCGGCCGTCGCCCTGCCGATGCCTCGCGCAGCGCCCGTGACGACGGCGCACATTCCCTGAATGTCGAACGGATTCATGGGCAGGAAGTATATGGGGTTCAGTATCGGGCCGGAGTTCACCCGTGCATGGGGTCAGGTCCGAGACCTGACCCCGCCTGAACGCGCTATCCTGTGAACTCATGTCGCCGCAGTGGTCCTTTCCCGCGGAACTCCAGCCCCAGCAAGACGAATGGGAGTTCGGGCTCGATGCCGCCCTCGACGCCGTGGTGGCGCTGCGCGCCGAGATTCCCGAGGGCGCGTTCACGGCGTCGATTCTGGGCACCGAGCGCAGCGGTCACGCGGTGGCGCTCGGCGGCGACGGCGTGCTGCTCACGATCGGCTACCTGATCACCGAGGCGAGCGTGATCTGGCTGACGACGAACAACGGCACCGTCGCCGCGGGCCATCCGCTTGCCTTCGATCAGGCGACCGGGTTCGGGCTGGTGCAGGCGCTCGGGCGGCTCGACGTGCGCGGCCTTGAGCGCGGCAGTTCCGAGGCCTGCCGCGCCGGGGACTCCGTGATCATCGCCGGCCACGGCGGGCGGCAGCACGCTTTGAAGGCGACGGTATTCGCGAAGCGCGAGTTCGCGGGCTACTGGGAATATGTGCTCGACGAGGCCATTTTCACTGCGCCCGCGCATCCACATTGGGGTGGCAGCGCGCTGATCGGCGCCGACGGACGACTGCTCGGGATCGGCTCGCTGCTGATCGAGGAAAAGCACGAGGGCGAGACGCTACAGGGCAACATGGTCGTGCCAATCGATTTGCTCGCGCCGATCTACGACGACCTGCTCAAGCGCGGCTGCGCGGACCGCCCCAGCCGACCGTGGCTGGGCGTCTACGTCACCGAAGTCGATCAGCATCTCGCGATTGCCGGCCTCGCCGGCGGCGGTCCGGCGGAAAAGGCGGGCGTTCACGTCGGCGACCTGCTGCTCGCGGTCGCCGGAGAACCGGTGCAGGGTCTGGCCAACCTCTTCCGGCAGATCTGGCGCCTGGGCACAGCCGGGGTCGAAGTGCCGCTGACCGTGGCGCGGCGCGGCGAATCGCTGACGCTGCGGGTGAAGTCCGCCGATCGCAGCGACTTCCTCAGGAAACCGCAAGTGCACTAGCAGGGGTCGCGCGGGAACCCGGGTTCCCGTGCTCACCTGCGGGGAACGGCGCGATGCGCGCCGAAGCGACGTTCAACCCATGAATCGCGGCAGCAGCAGCGAGATCGAGGGCACCGTAACGAGGAGCGCAAGCCGGAACACATCCGACACGATGAACGGCGTGACGCCGCGGAAGATAGTGCCGGTAGACACATCCGGCAGCAAGGTGCGCAGCACGAACACGTTCATCCCGATCGGCGGCGTGATCAGGCTGATTTCGGTGACTACGACCACGATGACGCCGAACCAGACCAGATCGAACCCGAGGTGCGCCACGAGCGGATAGAACACCGGCACCGTAAGCAGGATCATCGAGATGCTCTCCAGCACGCAGCCGAGCAGGACGTAGATCACGCAGATCGCGACGATCACCAGCAGCGGCTGGATTTCGAACTGGTTGACGAACTGCCGCAGGTCGCCCGGCATGCTGGTGTAGTTGATGAAATTCGCGAACATCATCGCGCCGATCAGGATCACGAACAGCATCGCCGTGGTGCGCGCAGTCTCCAGCAGGATGTCGAAGGTCACGCGCACGGTCAGCTTGCGTCTCGCGAGGGCGAACGCGAAGGCGCCCGCGGCGCCGACGCCCGCGGCTTCGGTCGGCGTGAAGAGACCGCCGTAGATGCCGCCCATGACTACCGTGAAAAGCGCCAGCACGCCCGTGACCCCACGGTACCTGAATGCGAGCGCGATCGTGCCGATCGAGCCGAGGACCGCGGCGGCGTCGCCGGCGATCAGCCCGAAATAGGCCGCCCCGACGAGCGCGGCGCCGAGCGCAGCGAACGCCCCCACGCCGCGCAGCAGCGCGAATCGTTCCTTCCAGCTCACCAGTTCGCCGCGCGGTCCCGCGTTCGGGTCCCGCCAGGTGGTCCATTGCACGGCGAGGCTGTAGAACAGGATCCCGATCAGCCCGGGCAGAATCCCGGCTGCGAACAGCGCGCCGATGTTGGTCTCGGTGATGATCCCGTAGAGCACCAGCACCGTCGAGGGCGGAATCAGGATGCCGAGCGTTCCGCCGGCGGCGATCGACCCGGCACTGAGCGCGTTCGAATAGCCGAATTTGCGCATCGGCGGCATCGCCACCTTCGACATGGTCGCGGCGGTGGCAAGGCTTGAGCCGCAGATCGCGCCGAAGCCGCCGCAGGCAGCGATCGTCGCCATGGCGAGCCCGCCGCGCAGATGCCCGAGAAACGCGTAGCACACCGCGTACAGTTCCTCGGCGAGTCCCGCGCGCGTCACGAAATTGCCCATCAGGATGAACAGCGGAACCACCGAAAACGCGTACTGGAACCCGGTTTCGTAGGTCACCGAGGTCGCGGTCGCCAGCGCGGGCGCAAGCCCCTTCAGGAACGCGGTTCCAGCGATGCCCACGATTCCCATCGCGAACGCGATCGGAACGCGCAGGAAAGTCAGCGCGAGCATGGCGACGAACGCGAGCATCGCTTCGATCATCGGCGATCCCCGGCGCGAGTCAGATGTCGCCGCCGCCCTGCGACTGCTCGAGCACCGACGGGGTCAATCCGCGGATCAGGTGCACCACGCCCGCGAGGACGACGAAGGCCATCATCGTGTAGACGAAGGGGCTGAGCCGGATTTCGAGCACGGTCGTGGTGTCGCCGTAGGCTGCGGTCAGCGCGGCCTTTCGCCACAGCAGGTAACCGAGGCCAAGGAGGATCGCGCCGGAGCACAGATCGATGAAGGTGCGCTGCGCGCGCTGCCAGCGCGGCGGCATGAAATGGTCGATCAGGTCGACCGTGACGTGCTCTCCGCGCCGCGACACCAGCGGCAGCCCGGCGAAGATCAGCACCGCCATCATGAGTTCGGTGATCTCGAAACTGCCTGGAACCGATCGGTTGGCGAGGTAACGCGAAATGACGTCGACGAAAGTGAGCGCCATCATGGCAAACAGGATCAGGCAGGCGCCGAAGCCGAGCGCCGCGTCGATGCGGTAGGCGATCCTGGCGATTCGCGAGGCGCGATGCGGGGTCATGTGCGCACGAAAAAACCGGCCCGGATGACCGGTCGAAGCAGGTCGAAACGTCCCGCGATCCCGACCGGGCGTGCTGGCCGACCGGTCCGGATGCAGGCGCGCGTCACTTGGCCGAGAGTTTCTTCACCTCGGCGTGGAATTCCGCGAGCACCTTGGGGCCGTCGATGCCCCTGGCGTTTGCCTGCGCGATCCAGTCCTCGATGATCGGATCGGCCTTCGCCATCACATCCTTGACGAACGCGGGGCTCGCGTTGGTGATCTTGGTGCCGGATTTCTTCATCAGGTCGAGGCCCACCTGGTCGGCCTTGTCCCAGACGCCGCCCGCGAATCGCGCCACCCATTCGCCCGAAATCTTCTTCAGCGCGTCCTGGTCCTCTTTGGCGAGCCTGTCCCACTTCGCCTGGTTCATGAAGAAGCCGAACGTCGAGCTGTAGAAACCGCCGGGGAAGATGGTCGCGTACTTGATCAGCTTTTCGAGCTTGAACGAGGCCGGCGATTCGAGCGGGAAGAACAGCCCGTCGGCGACTCCGGTCTTGAGCAATTCGTAGGACTCCGGCGCCGGCTTGAACATCATCTGAGCACCGAGCGCCTTGCCCATGTCGGCCGCGATGCCGCCACCGGTGCGAATCTTCAGCCCGGAAAGGTCGGCGACCTTGGTCACCGCGTGCTTGGTGTTGAAGATCTGGCCGGGACCGTGGCTGAACACGCCGATCAGGTGCACGCCGTTGTACTCGCCCGCCGCGTGCAGGTGCTTCCAGTGGATGCGCGAGTAGGCGATTGCGTTGCTCGTCGCCGTCGTCCCGCCACCCGGCAGCTCGCCGAGCTTGGTGAGCGTGTGGCGCGCCGGCGTGTAGCTCGCCGTGACGTACGACAGATCCACCTGTCCGTCACGCACGCCGTCGAACGTTCCCGGCGGCGCCACGGGCGCCTTGGGCAGCATCTGGAAGCGGACGCGTCCCGCGGTGACCTTTTCCGCCTCGTTCGCCCAGCCCTGCAGGAAATTCTTCGTCAGCGGGTGGCTCGGCGGAACCCAGGACGACATCGTGAGCGTGGTTTGCGCGTGCACCGGCAGGGCAAGCGCCGCGCTCGCAAGACCGAATAGAGCGAGTTTGCGTTTCATGGTTGGGTCTCCCTCCAGAGATTGTGACGCGCCAAGTGTATCAAACGAATCTCGCAGGCGGTTTCCAACGCGCCGCGGTATCCTCCCCCGGAGGCGCGCCACGATCCGCGGCTGCGCCAACCAGGCGAGGTTCGGATTCATGAAGCATCGCAAGCTCGGAACGCTCGAAACGCCCGCGATCGGCCTGGGCTGCATGGTGATGCCCGGGTTCTACTTTCCCGGCAGCGAGGAGGAATCGATCGCGACGCTGCATCGGGCCGCCGACCTCGGCGCGAATTTCATCGATACCGCGGACGCCTATGGCAACGGCAGGAACGAGGAACTCGTCGGCCGCGCGCTCAAGGGAAGACGCAACGATTACCTCGTCGCCACCAAGTTCGGCAACGTGTGGCGGCCCGAGGCCGATTACGACGTCGACGGGCGCCCCGAATACGTCGCCGCGGCCTGCGAGGCGAGCCTGAAGCGCCTCGGCATCGAGACGATCGACCTGTACTACCTGCACCGCGTCGACGCGAAAGTCGCGATCGAAGACACGGTCGGCGCGATGGCGCGTCTCGTCGAGCAGGGCAAGGTGCGTCATCTGGGCCTCTCGGAAGCGGCGCCACGAACGATCCGGCGAGCGCACGCGGTGCATCCGATCGCCGCGCTGCAGACCGAATATTCGCTCTGGACGCGCGATGCGGAGAGCGAAATCCTGCCCCTGTGCCGCGAACTGGGAATCGGCTACGTCGCCTACTCGCCCCTGGGGCGCGGCATCTTCGGCGGCGCCATCGAGGGGCCGGGAAGCCTCGCCGAGGGCGATCGAAGAAAGGCGCACCCGCGATTCCAGGCCGAGAACCTGCACGCCAACGTCGCGCTCGTCGAGCCGGTGAAGCGCATCGCCGCGGCGCGGGGCTGCACGCCTGCGCAGGTCGCGCTCGCCTGGCTGCTCGCCAAAGGCGACGACATCGTCCCGATTCCGGGCACCCGCCGCATCGACCATCTCGAAGCCAACGCAGCGGCGACCGATGTCGCGCTCACGGCCGGCGAACTGGCCGCGCTCGACGCGGCCTGCCCGCCCGGGGCCGCTCGCGGCCCGCGCTATCCCGCCAGCGCGATGGAAAAACTGAACCGATGACGAAACGGTGGCCGAACGCTTCGAGCATGCACTCCGAGATCACGCCTCGAACGTACAATTGTTGCGTCGACGCGGTCGAGCAGTCGGGCGTGGACGGAATTTGATGCGAAGCAGCGGTTTGGGATTCCGCGGCTTCGCGCGCGCGAGTAAGCGAGTATCTTTGTATCCTTAGGCCGGCGTGGCGCGCCGCTCGGCGGCGCAGCGGGTCGACATCGCCAACCAGCGCAACGGAGCATTCGCATGGATACCGGTGACGGACACGAACCTGCAGGGCAGCTCGCCGCGGGCGCGCAATCCGGAAACCGCCTGACGCGGGCGACGCTGGCGATCATTCTCGCGGGCGGCCGGGGCACGCGGCTCGGGCAACTGACGGATTGGTGCGCGAAGCCCGCGATCCCGTTCGGCGGCAAATTCCGCATCATCGATTTTCCGCTCTCCAACTGCGTCAATTCCGGAATCCGGCGGATCGGTGTCTGCACCCAGTACAAGGCGCAGAGCCTGATCCGGCACGTCCTTCAGGGCTGGTCGTTCCTCGACGGGCGCTTCGGCGAATTCGTCGAACTGCTGCCGGCCCAGCAGCGCGTTTCCAAGGACTGGTACAAGGGCACCGCGGACGCGGTGTTCCAGAATCTCGACATCCTGCGCCACCACCGGCCGGCGTTCGTCCTGATCCTCGGCGGCGACCACGTCTACAAGATGGACTACGGCCAGCTGATCGCCGATCACGCCGCGAAACGCGCCGACATGACCGTGGGCTGCGTCGAAGTGCCGCTCGCGGAGGCGGCGAGCTTCGGCGTGATGACGGCGGACGCGGGACGCCGGGTGACCGGGTTCAACGAGAAGCCGCAACACCCCGTCGCCGAGCCGGGACATCCGGACCGGGCGCTCGCCAGCATGGGAATCTACGTCTTCAACGCGGCGTTCCTCTACGAGCAACTCCAGCGCGATGCGCAGGACTCGCGCTCGAGCCACGACTTCGGCAAGGACATCATTCCGCATCTCATCCGGCGCGGCTACCGCGTCATGGCGCACAGCCTGAGCGACAGTTGCATCACGCGGCCGGGCGGCCAGCCCTACTGGCGCGACGTCGGCACCATCGACGCCTACTGGGAGGCCAACATCGAGCTGACCAAGGTCGTTCCCGATCTCGACATGTACGACCAGGGCTGGCCGATCTGGACCCACCAGGAGCAGCTGCCGCCGGCCAAGTTCGTGTTCGACGAAGACGATCGGCGCGGCGGCGCGATCGATTCGATGGTCTCGGGCGGCTGCATCATCAGCGGCGCGACGCTGCGCCGGTCGCTGCTGTTTTCGAGCGTGCACGTGCACAGCTACGCCAAGGTCGAGGATTCGGTGATCCTGCCGGGCGCCGACATCGGGCGCCGCGCGGTGCTCAAACGCACCGTCGTCGACACCAACTGCCGGGTGCCGGAAGGGCTGGTCGCGGGCGTCGATCTCGACGAGGACCGAAAGCGATTCCACGTCACCGAAAAGGGCGTGACGCTGATCGTGCCCGAGATGCTCGGACAGCACGTCGACTACGTTCCCTAGACCCAAACCCCGGAAACTCCATCATGACCCGCAAGAACTACGTTTACGCATTCGAAAACGGCGACGGCAACGACAAGAGGCTGTTGGGCGGCAAGGGGGCCAATCTGTGCGAGATGACGCAGATCGGCCTCAACGTGCCGCCGGGTTTCACCGTGACCACGGAAGCCTGCCTCGCGTACCTCGAAAAGAACCAGCTGCCCGCCGGGCTGATGGACGAGGTCAGGAAGCACATGACCGCGCTGGAAAAAAAGACCGGCAAGGGCTTCGGCGACGCGAAGAACCCGCTGCTGGTGTCGGTGCGCTCCGGGTCGGCGATCTCGATGCCGGGCATGATGGACACGATCCTCAACCTGGGACTCAACGAGACCTCGCTCCAGGGTCTGATCGCGCAGACGCAGAACGAACGCTTTGCCTACGATTCCTACCGCCGCTTCATCCAGCTGTTCGGCAAGATCGCGCTGGGCATCGGCGACGAGCACTTCGACGAGCGCATGACGGCGGTCAAGCGCAAGTACGGCGCGCGCCAGGATCTGGACCTGGATGCCGGGCACCTGAAGCAGCTCGCCGAAGGCTTCCTCGAAATCGTCAAGCGCCGCACCGGCAAGCCGTTTCCGCAGGACCCGTACGAGCAGCTGGAAATCTCGATGGGCGCGGTGTTCTGGTCGTGGATGGGCAAGCGCGCGGTCGATTACCGCCGGCAGTTCAGGATCACCGAGGCAATGGCCAACGGCACCGCCGTCAACGTCTGCACCATGGTGTTCGGCAATCTCGGCGACGACTCGGGCACCGGCGTGGGGTTCACGCGCGATCCGGGCACCGGCGAGAACGTGATTTACGGCGAGTACCTGGTCAACGCGCAGGGCGAAGACGTGGTCGCCGGCATCCGCACGCCCAGGCCGATCGCCGCGATGGAACAGGAGATGCCGGAAATCCATCGCGCGCTCAAGGAGCTGCAGGTGCGGCTGGAATCGCACTACCACGAAGTGCAGGACTTCGAGTTCACCATCGAGAAGGGAACGCTGTACTGCCTGCAGACGCGCGACGGCAAGATGAATGCGCGCGCCATGGTGCGCACCTCGGTCGAGATGTTCAACCAAGGCCTGATCTCCAGGGAACGCGCCCTGCTGCGCGTCGAGCCGGCGCTGCTCGAGCAGTTGCTGGTGCCGCAGCTGGCGCCGAGTTTTCACGGCAAGTCGCTCGCCCAGGGTCTGCCCGCGTCGCCTGGCGCAGCCTCGGGCAAGATCGTGTTCGACGCCAACACCGCGGAGACGCGCGGCATGGCGGGCGAAAAGGTCATCCTGGTGCGCGAAGAGACCAAGCCCGAGGACATCCACGGCTTCTTCCAGGCGCAGGGCATCCTCACCAGCCGCGGAGGCAAGACTTCGCACGCCGCCGTGGTGGCGCGCGGCATGGGCAAGCCGTGCGTCTCGGGCTGCGAGCAGATCGTGATCGACGACAAGGCGCGCAACGCGGTCATCGGCGAAACCACGCTGCAGGAAGGCGACGTCATCACCATCGACGGCGGCACCGGCCACGTCTACGCCGGAGACGTGCCCACCGTGGAGGCCGCGTTTTCCGGCGAACTGGTCACCTTGCTTGCCTGGGCCGACGAAGTGGCGCGCCTGCGGGTGATGGCCAATGCCGACACGCCGGAGGACGCAATTCGCGCGCGGCAGTTCGGCGCCGTGGGAATCGGGCTGGTGCGCACCGAGCGAATGTTCAACAGCACCGACCGCCTGCCGATCATGCAGGAAATGATCCTCGCGGAAACCAAGGAGGAGCGCCAGGTGGCGCTCGATCGCCTGCTACCGATCCAGCGCGCGGACTTCAAGAGCATCTTCAAGGCGATGAAGGGTTTGCCGGTGACGGTGCGACTGCTCGATCCGCCGATGCATGAATTCCTGCCCACGGCCGCGCAACTCGAGCTGGAAATCGCCCACCTGCACCAGTTGCGCGACTCGATCAAGGCGCTGAAGGACCTCCCCGGCACGCTGAAGCTGCTCAATCCCAAGCTCTACCAGCAGTACGCCGACGGCCTGTCGAAGCTCATGGGCGGCCTGCACAGCTTCGAGGATTCGCACCTCGAAGACGACGTCATCTCGCGCAAGGAAACGGTGCTGAAGAAAGTGCGCGCGCTGCAGGAAGTCAATCCGATGCTCGGGCATCGCGGCGTGCGCCTGGGAATCAGCTATCCCGAGATCTATTCGATGCAGATCCAGGCGATCCTCGAAGCCGCCGCGCTGTGCGCCCGGGAGGGCACCGTCATCTACCCCGAGATCATGGTGCCGCAGGTCGCCACGGTGGAAGAGCTGATGCGCATCCACGGCCACGTCAAGCGCATCCACAAGGTGGTCGAACTGACCCACGGCATCAACGTGCAGTTCAAGTTCGGCACCATGCTGGAAGTGGTGCGCGCCTGCCTGCGCTCGGGCCGCATGGCCCAGGACGCCGAGTTCTTCTCCTTCGGCACCAACGACCTCACCCAGGCGACCTTCTCGTTCAGCCGCGAGGATGCGGAGAACAAGTTCCTCGCCGCCTACAACGAAACCGGCATCCTGCAGGACAACCCGTTCGAGGTGCTCGACATCAAGGGCGTGGGACAACTGATGAAAATGGCGGTCGAGAACGGCCGTCGCACCCGGCCGGACCTGAAAGTGGGCATCTGCGGCGAGCACGGCGGCGATCCCGTTTCGATCCACTTCTGCCACTCCATCGGGATCGACTACGTTTCCTGCTCGGGCCCGCGAGTGCCGGTCGCACGCCTGGCCGCGGCGCACGCCAAGCTGCTGGAAGGCAGTTACAACAACCTGGTTTGAAGGCAGACCCTCGCCCCGCGGCGAGGCGAGCTAATGTGCTGGAAGAGGCACCGTCGCCGCCAGTTTCTCGGCGGGCGCGGCATTCTCCGGCGGGGCGATCGCAACGCGGTTGCGGCCGGCGCGCTTCGCTTCGTAGAGCGCCGCGTCGGCGCGCTCGAACAAGCCCTCGCTTCTCAGCGCCAGGTCGTCGGACCCGGCGACCCCCACGCTCACGGTAATGCTTCGCCCGGGTTCCTGCGCGCCCAGCGCTTGGGCAGCGTCGCGCTCGACCGCCGCGCGAATGCGTTCTGCGACGAGCGCGGCCATCTTCGGCGCCGTGTGGGGCGCGATGACGGCGAATTCCTCGCCGCCGAAACGCGCCGCCACGTCCGAGACGCGCAGGCAGCCGCCGATCAACTGTCCGACGCGGATCAGCACCCGGTCACCCGCGGCGTGCCCGCAGGTGTCGTTGACCGACTTGAAGTGATCGATGTCGATCACCATCAGCGTGAGCGGAATGCCGAAGCGCTTGGCGCGCGCCAGCTCGACGGTCCAGGACCGGTCGAACGCGCGGCGATTGTGCATTCCCGTCAGCGCGTCGGTGACGCTTTCCACCTCGAGCGAACTGACCCGGAGCAGGTCGCGTGTGGTCCGCAGCATGGTTCGCGCCACGAGCGCCACGAATGCCGCGCCCATGAAAAACATCGCCGGGGCAATCAGTTCTTCGTCGAACCCTTTGCCGTCGTGAGGCGAGACCAGGTAGTACAGGTAGCCCGCGATGAAACACGCGATGAACGCAAGCAGCGCATACCAGTCCTTGCGCAGCGGTCCGGCCGGCAGGCCTGCGACCAGTTGCCAGATGGCCGCGGCCGCGACGATCGCCATGATCACGACCGCACCCCCGACCAGAAACGTCGCAGTCAAATCCATAGGTTCTTCTCCCTGCCCGTTTCATGGAATGGTAACCGCATCCGCAGTGCGCCGCATTAGTGGAATGCGCCGCGACGCGGCGTCGATTGCGAGCGGAACCGGAGCTCACTCTGCGCTGCCATTGCGGCCGCAATAGGCGCAGAATGCAGCATGCCCTCGCCGCTCATTCGCAGGGCCGATGCAGGACCGTCGGTCCAATGACCCAGATACCGCAGACGCGTGCCCGCGTATTCGCTTACGGGTCCAACATGCTGACTGCCCGTCTGAAGGAACGCGTACCGTCGGCGAAGGCGATCGGCATCGGTCAACTGTCCAGTTGCGTGCTCCGGTGGCATAAACGCGGTCGCGACGGGTCCGGAAAATGCGACCTGGAACGGACGCGGCGCAGCGAAGACGGCGTGTGGGGCGTGATCTTCGAACTGGACGCGGCCGACAAGCCGGCGCTCGATCAGGCCGAAGGGCTGGGCAGGGGCTATGTCGAGCGCCGGGTGGACGTCGCCACCAGCCGTGGCGTCGTTCGGGTCCTCGCTTACGTCGCGACGGCGCGGGACCTCAGGCTCAGGCCCTACCACTGGTACAAGGACCTGGTGATCGCCGGCGCCAGGGAACACGGATTGCCGAAGGAATACATCCAGCAACTGGAAACGACCCCCTCGAACCGGGATCCCGACGACGCGCGGGCAGCGAAGAACGAAAACCTGCTCGCGGCCAGCCAGTTGCCGGATCCGGACTGATTCGTCGCGGCGGCGGTGCGCCGCCGGTGTGCCGAGTGCGAAATCCGCGATGGTTCTATCCGATCTCGGGACTTCGGCCGTTGTTGCCGAAGTCCCGAGACCCGGCAACGACGGCAGTGCGCCGTGGCCCATGTTCGCGCCCGAGGGCCGTTTCGCTGTCTCGTGATTCCCCGCAACGGCGACAAGCGCGGGGAATCACGAGATCGGACAAAAACGCGGAATATCCGTATGCGAACTCGTGACTCAGGACACTGGAACAGGATCACCGCCTCGCGGACCGACTGCGCTTCACGCTGCGCGCCCTGAGCACGCGCAGCAACAGCCACGCGGTGCCGACCACGACTGGAAGCAGGATCATCGCGAGATGGTCCGGTTCGCCGAGGAGGTGCGAGAGGGTTGCCGAGACCGGGCCGCCCGAGCCATGTTCCGGATGCGCGAGCACCTCGCCCGCGATCAATAGCCATCCGATCATCGTTGCGCGCTGCATAGCATGCCCTCCCTTTCGATGAATTCGATCACGGCTTCCAGGCCCTGCCCCGTCTTGAGATTGGTGAACACGAACGGCCGCTCGCCGCGCATCTTCTTCGCGTCGCGCGCCATCACTTCCAGCGACGCGCCCACCATCGGCGCCAGGTCGATCTTGTTGATCACCAGCAGATCGGACCGGGTGATGCCGGGGCCGCCCTTTCTCGGGATCTTGTCGCCGGCGGCGACGTCGATCACATACAGGGTGAGATCGGACAGTTCCGGGCTGAAGGTCGCCGCGAGATTGTCGCCGCCCGATTCGATCAGGATCATGTGCAGCCCGGGAAACCGCCGGTCGAGACGCGCCACCGCTTCGAGGTTGATCGAGGCGTCCTCGCGGATCGCCGTGTGCGGACAGCCTCCGGTCTCGACGCCGATGATCCGCTCGGGCGCGAGCGCCTCGTTGCGCACCAGGAACTGCGCGTCTTCCTCGGTGTAAATGTCGTTCGTGACCACCGCGAGTTCATAGCGCTCGCGAAGCGCCCGGCACAGCGCCAGCGTCAGCGCCGTCTTGCCCGAACCGACGGGGCCGCCCACGCCCACCCTCAATGGGCTGGCGTCCCTGCTTTCATTCGCGGCCGTCATGACCGGAACAGCCTCGAATACTGCGTTTCGTGCCGGGCCGAGAGCACGGCCAGTCGCGGCGCGAAGTTGCCGAGTTCGTCGTCGTCCAGCCGGGATGCGCGCTCGCCGATCGCGCCAAGCCGCCCGCCGAGGGAACACAGCATCCGCTGGCCGTCGGTCTGGCCGAGCGGCACGCATTTCACCGCGGCCATGACCTGATTCTCGACCCAGGCCCAGAGGTAGGCGTGGAGCGCCTGCGAAGGTTCAATCCCCCAGCGCACCGCGGCGTAGGCGAACGCGGTCGGAAACGCCGGCTGCTCGACCCCGCAATCCCCCAGCCCGAGGTCCGAGAGCAACCGGGCAAGTGAATATCCCATCTGCAGCGTCTCGGCGCGCAATTCGGCGGTTTCCCGGCTCGCGACGAAGCGCTCGTTCCATTCGCGCATCGCGTCTCGCTCGCCCACGTTTTGCATGAGGCGCAGCAGCACGGGTGCCTCCATCGTCGCTACCGTCTGCGCGAGCACGTCTCCGATCCAGCGTTCGGCGCTGACTGCATCCGCGACCACCCCGTCTTCGACCGCCGCTTCGAGCCCGCCCGAGTAACTGTAGGCGCCGACGGGAAGCGCGGGGCTGGCGAGCTGCAACAGACGGCTGAGCGCTTCAGTGCTCATGGTCGTGGGGGTGATCGTCCCCGCAGCCGGGGCCGTGCACAGGGTCAGGCGCGTGATGATGATCGTGGATGCGTCCGCCGTGCCCCATCCCGTCGTGGCGGTGCACGCCGCCGTAAGCGCCGGCCTCCGGCTCGAACGCCGCCTCGATCGCGCGCAGCTTTGCGCCGAGACCGAGGAGCATTTGCTCCAGCACGTGGTCGGGAGCGATCCGTAGATACCCCTCGCCCACCTCGACCGGCACGTGGCGGTTGCCGAGGTGGTAGGCGACCCTGGCGAGCGCGGCCGGCGATTCGCACTCGACGTGCAGAAGCGGCTCGGGGCGCGCGATCACCTCGATGATCCGGCCATCGGAAGCCGTGACGAGATCGCCGCCGCGCAGGATCTCGCCACGCGGCAGCACCACGCCCACGTCTTCGCCCGACTCGAGCTGCGTGCGCAGGCGGCTCTTTTGCCGCTGCTCGAACGGCAGTCGCAGCATGCCGCCGATCTTCAGCGCGTACGCGGCACGCGGCACTTTCAGCCTGGCGCGGATCTCGAGCATCAGAAAAGGAAATACCGTTGCGCCAGCGGCAGCACGCTCGCCGGCTCGCACACCAGCAACTCGCCGTCGGCGCGAACCTGATAGGTCTCGGGATCGACCTCGATGCGGGGACGCCAGTGGTTGTGCACCATGTCTTTTTTGCCGATCGTTCGGGTGCCGCGCACCGCCTCGAGCGGCCGCGCGAGCCCGATCGTCCGCAAATGCGGGTTCGAGAGCGCCGCCTGCGACACGAAAGTGAGCGAGGTGCGCAGCGCGCTTCCGAAGGCGCCGAACATCGGCCGGTAATGCACCGGTTGCGGCGTCGGAATCGAGGCGTTGGGATCGCCCATCGCCGCTGCAGCGATCATGCCGCCCTTCAGGACGAGCGAGGGCTTGGCGCCGAAGAAAGCCGGCTTCCACAGCACCAAGTCGGCGAGCTTTCCCTCTTCCACCGAGCCGACGCAGTGCGCAATGCCGTGCGTGATCGCCGGGTTGATGGTGTATTTCGCGACGTAGCGCCTGACCCGCGCATTGTCGTGGGTTTTCGGGTCGCCCTTGAGCGCGCCGCGCTGCACCTTCATTTTGTGCGCGGTCTGCCAGGTGCGCAGGATCACCTCGCCGACTCGGCCCATGGCCTGGGAGTCCGAGGACATCATCGAGAACGCGCCCAGATCATGCAGGATGTCCTCTGCGGCGATCGTTTCCTTGCGGATGCGCGACTCGGCGAAGGCGACGTCTTCGGCGATCGCCGGGTCGAGATGATGGCAGACCATCAGCATGTCGAGGTGCTCGGCGACGGTGTTGACCGTGTAGGGCATCGTCGGGTTGGTCGACGAGGGCAGCACATTCGGTTCGCCGCAGACCCGGATGATGTCCGGCGCATGCCCGCCGCCCGCGCCCTCGGTGTGAAAGGTGGCGATGGCGCGCCCCTTCATCGCCTTCACCGAGGACTCGACGAAGCCCGATTCATTGAGCGTGTCGGTGTGGATCGCCACCTGCACGTCCATTTCGTCCGCGACTGCGAGGCAGTTGTCGATCGCCGCGGGCGTCGTGCCCCAGTCCTCATGCAGCTTGAGGCCGATCGCGCCCGCGCGCACCTGCTCGCGCAAGGGTTCCGGCAGCGACGCGTTGCCCTTGCCGAGAAATCCGAGGTTCATCGGAAACGCTTCCGCCGCGGCGAGCATCGAGAAGATGTGCCAGGGGCCCGGCGTGCAGGTGGTCGCGAGCGTTCCGGTCGCTGGCCCGGTGCCGCCGCCGAGCATGGTGGTGATGCCGGACATCAGCGCCTCTTCGATCTGCTGCGGGCAGACGAAGTGGATGTGCGGATCGACGCCGCCCGCGGTGACGATCAGGCCTTCGCCCGCGATCACTTCGCTGCCGGCGCCGATCGGAATCGTGACCGCGGGCTGGATGTCGGGATTGCCCGCCTTGCCGATCTTCCAGATGCGCCCGCCCTTGATGCCGATGTCCGCCTTGACGATGCCCCAGTGATCGACGATGAGCGCGTTGGTGATCACCGTGTCGGCGACTTCGGAGGAGACGCGCTGGCTCTGCCCCATGCCGTCGCGGATCACCTTGCCGCCGCCGAACTTCACTTCCTCGCCGTACACGGTGAAGTCCTTCTCCACCTCGATCCAGAGTTCGGTGTCGGCGAGCCGCACCCGGTCGCCGGTGGTCGGGCCGAACATTTCCGCGTAGGCCTGGCGCGTGATTTTCATTTCAGCGCTCCCATGACCTTGCCGGCGAAGCCGTACACCTTGCGCTCGCCAGCGAGCGCCACCAGTTCCACGGTGCGCGTCTGCCCGGGCTCGAAGCGCACCGCGGTGCCTGAAGCGATGTTGAGACGGAACCCGTAGGCCCTGCGGCGCTCGAAGCGAAGCGCCTCGTTGGTCTCGAAAAAATGGTAATGCGAGCCGATCTGGATCGGCCGGTCGCCCGTATTGGTCACCTGCAGCGTTACCGTCTTCCTGCCCTTGTTGAGCTCGATTTCACCCGAAACAACGTTCATCTCGCCTGGAATCATGTGCCCTCTCAGACGATGGGGTTGTGCACGGTCACGAGTTTCGTGCCGTCGGGAAACGTCGCCTCGACCTGGATCTCGGGAATCATCTCGGGCACGCCCTCCATGACCTCGTCGCGCCGGAGCAGCGTCGCACCCCAGCCCATCAGCGCCGCGACGCTGCGGCCGTCGCGCGCACCCTCCATGATGGCGGCGCTGATGAAGGCCACCGCTTCCGGGTAATTGAGCTTCAGGCCGCGCGCCTTCCGGCGCTCGGCGAGCAGCGCGGCGGTGAAGATGAGGAGCTTGTCCTTCTCACGTGGCGTGAGTTCCATGAGGGTTAGCGTTATGCAGGAAGCGTGCCTGACGGCGCAACGCGGCGCCACGCACTGGCATGAAATTCCGCACCAAAAAGCGGCAATGCGCGTCGGACGGGCACCGTGCCAGTGCAGCGCCTCATGTCCGCCAGATGCGAGGTTCGACCGCCGCGCGCGCGAGGAGCGCGGGTCTCAGCACCGCCCATATCCTGATGAAGCAGTGCTTCGCCTCCTCGCTCGAGTCACCGAGGTAACGCGCGATAAGCACGCCCGGAAGCAGGGTGATTGCGACAGAGCCTGGTGCAACTCCCCTGCATTGGTTCACGATTGCCGTGGTAAGGCCGGGAGCGGCGGCAAGCATCGTCCCGAGCACGGTGCGACCCCAAAATCCCGCCGGCGACTCCAGCAGCGCGCCGCGGCCTTCGATTCGACCACGCTCGAGCCACAGGAGTTTGCCGTCCCGGCGTACTTCGGTCGACAGGCGGCAGGCACCATTCCGGAAACGCTCACCTGACCCCGTCCTGCCGAGGCACAGTACTTCCCACGCAATGCAACTGGCTTGTCTCGCAAGTCGGATTTCGGTCGAGAGGTCGGCGAGCGCGCCATCGAAAACGATCGTTTCCTGCGGCAGCCATTCGAGCGCGCCGCGGACCTCGAATGACAGCGACTGCTTCGCGAGCGGGCCCGCCGAACGGTACCACTTCGATGCGCCGGGCGTCGTCAGCAGCGCCGCGCCTTCGTCCCCGACCGTTGCCGACAGCGCCAGTTCGTCGCCGCCGGCGATGCCGCCCGGCGGGTGCACCACGATCGCATGGCAGACCGCGTCGCCTTCCGGGTAGAGCGGCTTCTGGACGACCAGCGGGCCGTCGTGACTTCTCCCCGCGAGGACGGTCTTTTTGTCTCGCAACGCGAAATCGAGCGCAAGGCGGGCTTTCCAGGAACTGGCGAGCGGCTCCGCGAGATGCATGCCGGCATGATACCCGGACGATGTGTCCGAATGGCCAAGCGCACGCGGCACCTGATCACTGTGCGAGGGGCGCACTCAGCTTGAGGCGCGTAACGCTACGCTATACAATGCGTCGATGATCAGGCAGTTCCTGCACAAGGGTCTGCGGACATTTTTCGAGAGAGGGCGCAAGGCCGGCATTCAGCCGCATCACGCCTCGCGGCTTGCGCGGCAGTTGACCCGCCTGGACGATGCCAAGGGCCCCGAGGACATGAATGTGCCGGGCTGGGGCCTGCACCCGTTGCAGGGCAAACCGCCGGGACGCTACGCAATCACCGTGAACGGCAACTGGCGTGTCACCTTCAAATTCGAGGGTACCGACGCCGTGCTGGTGGATTACGTCGACTATCACTGAGAGAATGAAGACCATGAGCCGAATGCATAACCCGCCGCATCCCGGCGCCACCCTGCGTGACGATGTGCTGCCCGCACTGGGCCTGTCCGTGACCGAGGCCGCGCTGCAATTGGGCGTGACTCGCGCCGCCCTGTCGCGTGTGCTGAATGAGCGCGCGGCGATTTCCCCCGCAATGGCGCTGCGACTCGAACGCTGGCTCGGGGTTGCGCGTGGCGGCCGCGCCGACCTGTGGGTTGCGCAGCAGGCCGCGTTCGATCTGTGGCAGGCGCGCAAGGCCGGCGTGCCGAAAGTCAAGCACGCGCCACGGGAACTTGAAGCGGCGTAATCGGCCGGCGACCCGGTTGAGCCTGGGTAGGGCGGCCGGGAAGAAGACCACAAAAGCCCTTGTGCGGGCAGCGACTCCTGCGCGTGGCTCGCGCGGGCTGGGGCGCAATGGCAGAAGAGCCGCCGGTCGCTGACGTGGGCGGAGAAAATCCGCATGGCGGAACGCGTTCGCGAAAGCGGCGCGCAGATTCGCGCGCGGGTCCGTCCGTCAGCGCCAGGGCCGCCGAAACGCTGAAGCGGCCGGTGTGGCACCGCCGTTGACTTCACGACATCAGAACCATTATGCTTTGATGCATGCGGACCACCCTGACCCTGGACGACGACGTTGCCGCGGCGCTCGAGCGGTTGCGCAAGACCCGCAAGCTCAGTCTCAAGCGCGCGGTCAACGACACCCTGCGGCGCGGACTGGCGCAGGCAAAGGCGCCGGCAGCCCCGCGGGCGCGCACGCGCCCGGTGTCGCTCGGCCGCTGCCTGATCGGCAGCGTGGACAACGTGTCGGAAGTGCTCGCGCGCGCCGAGGGCGAGTCGTTCAGGTGATCCTGGTCGACGCGAACCTCCTCATTTACGCGCACGTCCGCAGCTTCCCGCAGCACGAGCACGCGAGACGGTGGCTGGACGAACGCCTCAACGGACCGGCTCCCGTGGGCCTGCCCTGGCCGAGCCTGCTCGCATTCCTGCGCATCGTCACGAACCCGCGCGTGTTCGAGAATCCGGAGCCGGTCGCCGCGGCCTGGCGGCAGGTGCTTGCCTGGCTGGAAGTGGAACGCACCTGGATTCCGCAGGCGACCGACCGCCACGCCGAGATCCTCAGCGCGCTGCTCGCCGCGCCCGGCGTGCAGGCCAACCTGGTGCAGGACGCGCATCTGGCCGCGCTCGCGGTCGAGCACGGCCTGATTCTGTGCTCGACCGATGGCGACTTCGGCCGCTTCGCGGGATTGCGCTGGGAGAATCCGCTCGCCGCCAGCTGACTCCGCGCCGCGCTCGATTGCCCCGGAGGCCCGCCGCAGCATCGACCGCGCAGCGCGTACGTCAAACGGCCAGTAATTGCCGCACACCGTCCTTTTCCATGTCGGCGCCCGCGCCCCGGCGGACGATCTCGCCGCGCTCCATCACCAGGTACTGATCGGCCAGCGATTTTGCGAAATCGTAGTACTGCTCGACGAGCAGGATCGCCATTTCGCCGCTCGCGGCGAGCGAGCGGATCGCGCGCTCGATGTCCTTGATGATCGAGGGCTGGATGCCTTCGGTCGGTTCGTCGAGGATCAGGAGCTTCGGTCCCATCGCGAGCGCGCGCCCGATGGCGAGTTGCTGCTGCTGGCCGCCGGAGAGATCGCCACCGCGCCGCCCGAGCATCTGGCGAAGCACCGGAAACAGTTCGAACACGCGCTCCGGCACGCCGGCAGCACGCGGCCGGCTCGCCAGGCCGATGCGCAGATTCTCCTCTACCGTGAGGCGCGGAAAAATTTCGCGCCCCTGCGGCACATAGCCGATGCCGGCGCGCACGCGCTGGTACGGCGGCACCTGCGTGAGATCGGTCTCATTGAAGCGCACGCTGCCGGTTCGCGCCGGCACCAGCCCCATCAGCGTGCGCAGCAGCGTGGTCTTGCCGACGCCGTTACGCCCGAGCAGCGTGGTGACTTTGCCGGTCGGAATCCCGAAGGACAGATCGCGCAGGATGTGGCTGCCGCCGTAGTACTGGTTGAGATGCGTGATGGTGAGCATGCTCAGCGCCCGAGGTAGACCTCGATCACCCGCGGGTCGGCCTGCACCTCGGCCATGGGACCCTCGGCGAGCACGCTGCCTTCGTGCAGCACGGTGACCTTGCGCGCGATCCTCGCGACGAACGCCATGTCATGTTCGACCACCACGAGCGAATGCGAGCCCGCGAGACTGACGAAGAGTTCCGCCGTGCGCTCGGTTTCGTCGTCGCTCATCCCGGCCACGGGCTCATCGAGCAGGAGCAACCGGGGTTCCTGCGCGAGCAGCATGCCGATCTCGAGCCACTGCTTCTGTCCGTGCGAGAGCAGCCCCGCGAGCCGGTCGGCGCGCTCGGCGAGGCGGATCTGCGTCATGATCGCGGCGATGCGGTCGCGCTCGGTGGCCGAGAGCCGGGCCTGGAGCGTGCGCCGCACACGCTTGTCCGCCTTCATCGCCAGTTCGAGGTTCTCGAACACGGTGTGGCTCTCGAAGATCGTCGGCTGCTGGAATTTGCGCCCGATTCCGGCATGCGCGATCTCCGCCTCGGTGAGCCGGGTCAGGTCGATCGTCTGGCCGAAAAAACAGCTGCCCGAGTCGGGCCGCGTGCGCCCGGTAATCACGTCCATCATGGTGGTCTTGCCCGCGCCGTTGGGCCCGATGATGCAGCGCAGTTCGCCCACGTCGATCGACAGCGAAAGCCCGTTCAGCGCCTTGAATCCGTCGAAGCTCACCGCGACGTCTTCGAGATACAGGACGACGCCGTGCGAGGTGTCGAGCGCGCCGGGAACGTAGGCGCGGCCGAATCCGACGCCGCCGCCGGCGCCGGATTCGGCGCGCATCGCGGCGCTCACGCCGCCGCCTCTCGCCGTCCCCGCAGCAGTCCGACGATCCCCTGCGGCAGGAACAGCGTCACCAGGATGAACAGCAGACCCAGAAAGTACAGCCAGTACTCCGGGAACCAGACCGTGAAGAGGCTTTTCGCGAAATTCACCAGCCCGGCGCCCACGATCGCGCCGGTCAGCGTGCCGCGCCCGCCGACCGCGACCCAGATCGCGATCTCGATCGAGTTGGCGGGCGACATTTCGCCCGGATTGATGATTCCGGCCTGAGGGACGTAGAGCGCGCCCGCGATGCCGCAGATCACCGCCGCCAGCGTGAAGATGAACAGTTTGTAGTGCAGCGTGTTGTAGCCGCAGAAGGCGGCGCGGGTCTCGGCGTCCCGGATCGCGACCAGGACGCGCCCGAGTTTCGATTTCACGATCCAGCGGCCGAGGAGCAGCGTGCCGATGAGCAGCAGGCCGGTCACTGCGAACAGCGTGACCCGGGTTTCGTGCGCCGTGACGCTGTAGCCGAGCAAGCGTTTGAAATCGGTGAAGCCGTTGTTGCCGCCGAAACCCGTGTCGTTGCGGAAGAAGAGCAGCATCGCGGCGAAGGTGAGCGCCTGCGTGATGATCGAGAAGTACACGCCCTTGACACGCGAGCGGAACGCGAAGTAGCCGAACACCAGGGCCAGAAGCCCCGGCACCAGGATCACCAGCAGCGCTGCCCACCAGAACTGGTCGGTGTTCCACCAGTGCCATGGCAGCTCCTTCCAGTCGAGAAACACCATGAAATCGGGCAACTCGGACTGGTACTGGCCCTCGCGCCCGATCTGGCGCATCAGGTACATGCCGAGGGCGTAACCGCCCAGCGCGAAAAACAGCCCCTGACCGAGCGACAGGATCCCGGTGTACCCCCAGATCAGGTCCATCGCGATCGCGACCACGGCGTAGCACATGATCTTGCCGATGAGCGTGACCCAGTACTGCGACAGGTGGAACGGGCTGCCAGCCGGAACGGCGAGGCTGAATACCGGTACCACGACGAACAGCACCACCGCCAGTGCACCCAGCGCCGCCCAGGCCTTTGGCCCGTAGAGTCGCGTCACGCCGCCCTGCCCTTCAGCGCGAACAGCCCCTGCGGGCGGCGCTGGATGAAGACGATGATGAACACGAGAACGACGATCTTGGCGATCACCGCGCCTGAAGACGCTTCGAGAAACTTGTTGGCGAAGCCGAGCACGAGCGCCGCGTACACCGTGCCGGCGAGCTGGCCGACGCCACCGAACACCACGACCATGAACGAATCGACGATGTAGCCCTGGCCGAGATCGGGGCCCACGTTGCCGAACTGAGACATGGCGCAGCCGGCGAGCCCCGCGATGCCCGCGCCCAGGCCGAAGGCAAGCGTGTCGATGCGCGCGGTCGGCACGCCGACGCACGAGGCCATCTCGCGGTTCTGGGTCACGCCGCGCACGAACAGGCCCATCCGCGTGCGGTTGAGCAGCAGCCAGATCAGCACGAGAACCGCGGCGGCGAAGGCGATGATCGCGATGCGGTTCCACGGCAGCACGAGGTTCGCCGCCATCGCGATGCCGCCCGACATCCAGGCGGGATTCTCGACCGGCACGTTCTGCGCGCCGAACACAGTTCGCGTGCCCTGGATCAGGATCAGGCTGATGCCCCAGGTGGCGAGCAGCGTCTCCAGGGGTCGGCCGTAGAGCCAGCGAATCACGCCGCGCTCGAGCAGCATTCCGACGATGGCCGACATCGTGAACGCCGCCGGCACCGCTGCGACCGGGTACCATTCGAACAGGTCGAATTGCCGGAACGCGTTCTGCACGACGTACGTGGTGTAGGCGCCGATCATGATCAGCTCGCCGTGCGCCATGTTGATCACGCCCATCAGGCCGTAGGTGATCGCGAGGCCGAGCGCGGCGAGGAGCAGGATCGAACCGAGGCTCACTCCGGTGAAGAGCAACCCGCCGAGTTCGGCCCACTTCAGCCGTCCTTCGACTTCAATCAGGCTCAGTTTCGCCGCCGTGCTTACTTCCGGATCGCGATCCTTCGCCGCTGCGATTAGCAGCGGCTTGGCCGCGGCGTTGCTCGACTCCCCGAGCATGCGAATCGCGGCGAGCCGCGTCGCGCGATCCTCGCTCGCGAGATCGATGGTCGCGAGCGACATCGCGAGCAGCGCGCGGATTTCGCCGTCGCGTTCCGCCGCGAGCGCGCTGCGCACCAGCGGCACGGTGGCCGCGGACAGCGATCCGGAGAGCGCGCGCGCCGCCTCGAGCCTCGCCGTGCGGTCCGCAGCGAGCAGTTGCAGCGAAGCCAGCGCGGATCCGGCGGCCGCGCGCAGGCGGTTGTTGGCGATGACGTCCTCGCGTTCTGCGGGCAGGGGCGAGACCTTCGCGCCGGTCGCGGCGTCGATCGCCTCCTCGCCGCGGATGATCAGCACGCGCTCGCCCGCCGCCTGCAATTCGCCGTCGACGAGCGCCTTCAGCAGCACCGGCGCGAGCGGATCGCCGCTCCCGACGAGGATGCCGATCGCCGCGATGCGCTCGTCGCTTTCGCCGAACGCGAGCTTCGCCACCGCGGCCGCGTCGAGCGCATGGGCCTTGCCCGCCGCGAACAAGGCGAGCGTCAGATTCAGGATCAGCCTTCTCATGTGGAAAGAGGGCCGGCGAGCCGGCCCTCTTTGCCTTCCATGGCGTTCCGGACTACTTCTTCGCGGCCATCAGGGTGGGCTCGTCCTTCTTCTGGTCGTTGCCCGCGATGTAGGGACTCCAGGGCTGCGCCTTGACCGGACCCTTGGTCTTCCAGACGACGTTGAACTGGCCGTCGGCCTTGATCTCGCCGATGAACACTGCTTTGTGCAGGTGGTGGTTCTTCGCGTCCATGGTCGAGGTGATTCCCGAAGGTGCCGTAAAGGTCTGCCCGCCCATCGCCGCGGTGACCTTGGCGACGTCAAAACTCTTCGCCTTCTCCACCGCCTGCTTCCACATGTAAATGCCGATGTAGGTCGCCTCCATCGGGTCGTTGGTGAGCGGCTTGTCCTTGTGGCCGGCGATGTTCTTCGCCTTGGCGTAGTCGCTCCATTTCCTGACGAACGCATCGTTCGCGGGCGCCTTGATCGACATGAAGTAATTCCACGCCGCGAGGTGCCCGACGAGCGGCTTGGTATCGACGCCCCGAAGTTCTTCCTCGCCGACCGAGAACGCGACCACGGGCACGTCGGTCGCCTTCAGGCCCTGGTTGCCCAGTTCCTTGTAGAAAGGCACGTTCGAGTCGCCGTTGATGGTCGAAACCACCGCCGTCTTCTTGCCCTCGGCGGCGAACTTCTTGATCTTGCCGATGATCGTCTGGTAGTCGCTGTGGCCGAAGGGCGTGTACTCCTCCAGAATGTCGGCTTCGGCGACGCCCTTGGACTTGAGGAAGGCGCGCAGGATCTTGTTGGTCGTTCGCGGGTACACGTAGTCGGTGCCCAGGAGCACCCAGCGCTTGGCCGCGCCGCCGTCCTTCGACATCAGGTACTCGACCGCCGGGATCGCCTGCTGGTTGGGCGCGGCGCCCGTGTAGAACACATTGCGCGAGATTTCCTCGCCCTCGTACTGTACCGGGTAGAAGAGCAGCCCGTTCAGTTCCTCGAACACCGGCAACACCGACTTGCGCGACACCGAGGTCCAGCAGCCGAAGGTCGCGGCAACCTTGTCCTGGGTGAGGAGCTGGCGCGCCTTCTCGGCGAAGAGCGGCCAGTTCGAGGCCGGGTCGACGACCACCGGCTCGATCCTGGCGCCCATGATCCCGCCCCTGGCGTTGATTTCCTCGAACGCCATCAGTGCGACGTCCTTCAGCACCGTCTCGCTGATCGCCATCGTGCCGGAGAGTGAATGCAGCACTCCGACCTTGACGGTCTTCTGCTGCGCGTAGAGATGGCCTGAGCCGAGGCCGATCGATGCGATTGCGGCCGATAGTGCCAACTGCCGGATGAAGGTGCGACGTTGCATGAAAGGTCTCCCGTGTCTTTGAAAGGGGTAATGCGCGGCTGTCATCTGACGGCCTCGGCACAATCCCTCGCAAACAGCGTGCCAACACTCGGAGGAATTTCGTTAGCGCGATGATCCGGTTCATGATTTCCGTCCGATCGTCAAGATCGACCGCGATTCCGGATGCGTGCGCTTGGTGCATTGCGGCGCGCGACTGCACGAATTTGATGCGCCGGCTCCGTACGCGGCGCAAGTCCGTATTCCCGCGAGGCGTACCATCTGCCTCTTTCTTTGCAAAGCATGGGAATGCCTGAAATGACCGCGCCGTCGAAAATCCTCGTCATGGGAGCCAGCTACGGCTCGCTGCTCGCCACCAAGCTGCTGCTCGCGGGCCACACGGTGAAGCTCGCCTGCCTGCCCGACGAAGCCGATCTCATCAACCGCGAAGGCACGCGCGTTCGCATGCCGGTCAAGGGACGCGATGCGCCCGTGGAAATCGATTCGCGGAAACTCCCGGGAAAACTCTCGGCGGACGCACCCGCCGCGATCGATGCCGGGCAATACGACCTGGTTGCGCTCGCGATGCAGGAGCCGCAGTACGGCTCGCCCGGAGTGCGCGAGCTGCTCGCTGCCGTCGCGAAGGCACGGGTGCCGTGCATGTCGATCATGAACATGCCGCCCCTGCCGTACCTGAAGCGTATTCCGGGAATCGACGCGGACGCCTGCCGCGGCTGCTATACCGATCCCGCGGTGTGGGACGTATTCGACCCCGACCTGGTGACGCTATGCAGCCCCGACCCGCAGGCCTCGCGCCCGCCGGACGAAAAATCGAACGTGCTGCTGGTAAGGCTGCCGACGAACTTCAAGTCGGCGCGCTTCCCTTCCGACACCCACACCGCGATCCTGCGCCGGCTCGAGGCGGACATCGAGTCGAGTCGATACGAAGGGCTGGAACTTCCGGTGAAACTGAAGGTGCACGACTCGGTCTTCGTGCCGCTTGCGAAGTGGAGCATGCTGATGGCGGGCAACTACCGCTGCATCACGCGCGACGGAATGCGCTCGATCAAGGACACCGTGCACGGCGATCTCGGGGCTTCGCGCGCGGTGTACGAATGGGTGGCGGAACTGTGCAAGTCGCTCGGCGCCGACCCCAAGGACCTCGTGCCGTTCGAAAAGTATGCTTCCGCCGCGCAGGGACTGACGGGGCCTTCCTCCGCGGCGCGATCGCTCTCCGCCGGTGCGCGCAACATCGAGCGCGTCGATCGGCTGGTGCAGGCGATCGCGGCGCAGAAAGGCAGGCGCTCGCCGGGCATCGACGAGATCGTCGCGATCGTCGATGCGCGGCTCGCAGCGAACCGCAGCGCCGCCTAGGCGCGCAAGTGCTCAGCCGAGAATCGTCGCCGCCGCCTCGCCAATCCCCGGGAAGCGCACGAGAATTTCCGCACCCGGGTTCACGAAGCTGATTCCGGTCCAACTCCCGGCCGTGACGAGATCGCCCGCGCGCAGGCCGCCGCAGCGCGCGGCGCAATGGTTCGCGATCCAGGGCACGATGCGAAACGGATTCACGCAGGCGTGCGAACCCTTCGCCTGCGCACGGCGCTCGCCGTCGATCCATAGTTCGGCCGACTGCGCGCCGAAATCGATCTCACGCCAGTTCCGGACTCCGCCTCCCGAGACGAGCGCCGAGTTCGACTGCAGGTCCGCGAGTTTCCACAGCGCGGGAGTCTCTTTCCAGCCGGTGAGGCGCGTGTCGCAGATTTCGATCGTCACCAGCGCCTCGCCCACGGCGGCTGCAACCTCGTCATCCGAATACGGCGACGCCCGCGCGGGCAGTTCGCGAGCAAAGCGAAACGCAATCTCGCTTTCGATGCCGATCATGTGCAGCCCCGCCGACGCGAACCGCGCAGGGGAAGAGAACACGCGTCCGGCCGGTATGGGCGCCGCGCGCGGCTCCGCGCCCGCATCGGGTGGAATCACTTTCCAGGCGGGTACGCGCCCGCCTTTGCCGAGCGAGCGTGCGACGATGTCCTGGACCCGGTAGGCTTCTGCGATGTCCGCCGGCGCAGTTCCGGCTGCCGGATCGATTTGCCGGCCGCTCGCATGCGCCTCGAGCAGTCGCGCCGCGATCGCTTCGGCGCTCACCGCAATCCCCGCTTCAGGCGTTCGATGCCCTGCGCGAGCCGTTCCTCGCTCGCCGCGAAGCACCAGCGTGCGTAGCCTTCGCCCGACGCACCGAATGCGGAACCGGGCGCGAGCCCCAGGCCCACGTCGCGCACCAGGCGCTTGCAGAATTTCATGCTGTCCTCCATGCCCGGTGCGCGGAAAAACGCATACATCGTCCCGCTCGGCAGCGGCGCCTGCACCCCCGGAATCCGGTTCAGTTCGCCCACCAGGAAATCGCGCGCCGAGCGAAACCGCTCGAGCGAGCGCCGGATCACCGGCTCGCCCTCGGTCACCGCGGCGATACCGCCGCGCTGCACGAACTCGGGCGCGCAGGAGGTGTTGTATTCGATCAGCTTGCCGAGGTCGTCCATGAGCGCCGCCGGCACCACCAGCCAGCCCAGGCGCCAGCCGGTCATGAGCCAGGTTTTCGAGAAGGTGTTCGCCACGATGAGACGATCCTCGGGCCCGGCGATGTCGAGAAACGATGGCGCGACGCCCCCATTGCCGAAATACAGCCGCTCGTAGGCGTCGTCGGCGACGATCCAGATGCCGTGGCGCCTGCAGTGATCGAGGATCGCGCGCTGCGCTTCGCGCGTGATCGTCCAGCCGGTCGGGTTGTTGGGGGAGTTCACGTACACCGCGCGCGTTCCGGGCGTGAGCGCCGCAAGCAGCCGCTCGAGGTCGAGCCGCCAGCCCTGGGGCGAAAATTCGAGCGGCACCGTGGTGACGCGCGCGCTCAGGATCGCCGGGATCTCCTGCAGGTTCGGCCACAGCGGCACGACTTCCACCACCCGGTCGCCCGGATCGAGCAGCAGCTGAGAGGCGAGCATGAGCGCGTTGACCCCTGCGCTCGTCGCCGCGATCCGATCCACCGCCACCGGCGGATGCAGCCGCTGCAGGTAGGCGGCAAGCGCTTCGCGCAGCGGCGCGATGCCGAGATTGTGGTTGTACAACGTATCGCCGGACGCAAGCGAATCCGCCGCGGCCTTGCGGATGAACTGCGGCGTCGGCTCATCCGCCTCGCCGACCCAGAACGGCAGGATGTCGTCGCGGCCGATGCCCGCATTGAACAGCTCGCGGATTTTGGAGGCGACGAGCGCCTGGACTGCGGGACGTGCGGCGGGCATGCGAGAGCTCTGCCGGGTGCGCGAAGGCGCGTATTGTAAGCTCGCGGCGCCATGCACTCTCCCGCCGCCGTTCGCTGGTCACTGATCGCGGCGGTGGCGATCATGTTCGTCTGGGGCGCGAATTTCGCCATCACCAAGCACGTGCTCGGGGCGATCGGCGTGGGTGCATTCCTGTTCCTGCGGTTCGCGATCATGCCGGTGCTCGGATTCGCGCTGCTCGTCGCGGTGTATCGCCGGCATCTCGCGAAATCGTGGCCGCTGCGCGAGGATCTGCCGCGGTTTGCCGCCGCGGGCGTCATCGGCCACACGTTTCACGTCGGCATCGTCACCTGGGGCATCGATCTCTCGACCGCGTTCTCCTCCTCGCTCGTGCTGACGAGCGGGCCGCTGTGGACGCTGCTGATCCTCGCTGCGCTCGGCGCCGAGCGGCTGCGCGCGCCGCAGCTCGCCGGAACGCTGGTCGCGTTCTGCGGAATCGTCGTGTTCCTGTCCGACAAGTTCGTCAGCGGCGTCACCCGCGCGGGCTGGGGCGATCTCGTGCTGATCGGCGCGGCGTCGCTGTTTTCGCTCTACACCGTGATCGTCAAGCCGCTCGTCGCACGCTACGGCCCGCTGCCGGTGCTCGCCTACACCCTGCTCTTCGGCGCGCCGCCGATGCTGCTCGTCACGCTGCCGGCGTTCCTCGAGGCGCCGCTTTCGGCGCTGCCGGCAGGCATCTGGCTCGGGCTGTTCTGGGCGACCATCGTCTCGGCGTTTCTCGGCTGGCTGGTCTGGGCCTGGGTCAACGCGGTTCGCGGCGTCGCGCGCAGCGCGCCTCTCATGTACCTCATGCCGCCGATTTCCGGGGGGATTGCCTGGCTCACGCTCGGCGAGACTTTCCCCGGGATGAAACCCGCCGGCGCCGTGGCCCCAAGCCGCACGGCGCCATCCCGGACAACATC